>Ga0136635_10000012_pt1 | contig 61589 bp, 71 predicted proteins | sample AntDrymeUQ852106_2_FD_105495 | JGI IMG/M metagenome (GOLD analysis project Ga0136635, IMG submission 105495) | Polar desert sand microbial communities from Dry Valleys, Antarctica - metaG UQ85 (21.06) | ecosystem: Environmental > Terrestrial > Soil > Desert | place: Antarctica: Dry Valley... | reverse complement strand
TGGATTCCATGGCTGCGGAGCTCGGCCACCGAATGCTGGGTGGGCTTGGTCTTGAGCTCGTCGGAGCTGGCGATGAACGGGACGAGCGTCACATGGATGTAGAGGGCGTTGGCCCGGCCGATGTCGTTGCCGAACTGACGGATCGCCTCGAGAAAGGGGAGGCTTTCGATATCCCCGACAGTGCCCCCCACCTCGGTAATGACCACGTCGACGTCGTCTCCGCCGAGCTTGCGCATTCGAGCCTTGATCTCGTTGGTGACATGGGGGATGACTTGGACCGTGTCCCCGAGGTAGTCGCCGCGGCGTTCTTTCTGGATCACCGACAAATAGATCGAACCGGCCGTGACGTTCGAACCCCGTCGAAGGGCCTCGCCGGTGAAGCGCTCGTAATGGCCCAGATCGAGGTCGGTTTCGCCGCCGTCATCGGTGACGAAGACCTCACCGTGCTGGAAGGGGTTCATCGTTCCGGGATCAACGTTGATGTACGGGTCGAGTTTCTGGTTGACGACTCGCAGCCCGCGAGATCGGAGGAGACGGCCCAGGGAGGCAGCAGTGATTCCCTTGCCGAGCGAGGAGACGACCCCACCCGTGACAAACACATATTTGGTCACGGGAGGTCAGAGTACCAGAGGTCGGGGGTCGCCTTCGGCGTTCTGTGGGCTGGTATCCGTGTCCAACACGGCTGCGAACCCTGGGTTCGCAGAGCTAATTGATGCGTGACTTGCGATCGCCCCAGATTTCGTCTCGCAACACGTACTTCTGGATTTTCCCCGTCGAGGTCTTGGGCAGGCTTTCGACCAGGTCGACTTCGTCGGGGGCTTTGAAGTGGGCGAGGCGCCCACGCACATGCTCGATGATCTCCGCCGGACTTGCCTGGGCCTCCGGTTTCAACACCACATATGCCTTGGGACGTTCGCCCCAGTGGTCATGTGGCATCGCGATCACCGCGCACTCCATCACTGCGGGATGGCTGACGATCGCCTGCTCGACCTCGATAGTCGAGATGTTCTCTCCTCCCGAGACAATGATGTCCTTCGCCCGGTCGCGCAGTTCGATGTAGCCGTCGGAATGCCAGACGGCGAGATCCCCCGAGTGGAACCACCCGCCTCCGAAGGCCTTGGCCGTGGCTTCGGGGTCGTTGTAATAGCCCGACATCACGTTGTTTCCCCGCATGACGACTTCACCCATCGTTTCTCCGTCCCGAGGAACGTCGTTCATCTCCTCGTCGACCACCCGGATGGGATCGGCCCCGATCATGGCCACCCCTTGTCGCGCCAGCATTCGCACGCGGCCGCTGCCACTCTCCCAATGCGACTGCGTCTCACATACCGTGATGGGGCCGTAAGTCTCGGTCAGCCCGTAAAGATGAACTACGTCCATGCCGAGGGCGCCGAGCTGATCGATGATCGTCGGGCTCGGAGGTGCGCCGGCCGTAGTAGCTGTAAAGGGGCGACCGAGGGGGACAGCCGCCGGGTGATTGGCGAGCGAGATCAGCACCGTCGGTGCGGCATTGAGATGAGTTACCTGTTCGGTCTCGATCAACTTCCAGACCGTGGCGGGCTCGACGGCCCGCAGGCAGACGTTGGTGCCGCCGATACCGGTGATCGCCCAGGTCGTGCACCAGCCGTTGCAATGGAACATCGGCAAGGTCCAGAGATAGATCGAGTCCGGGTGGTGGCGGGAATGGAGAAGCTCGGCCAATGAGTTCAGATAGGCACCGCGATGGGTGTACTGCACACCTTTGGGTCGCCCGGTGGTGCCGGACGTGTAGTTGATGGAGATCGGCCGGTGCTCATCGTCGACTCGCAGTGGCAAGGGATCATCGGAACCACGTTCGAGGAGGGCCTGATAGGCGATGGCGCCCGCGGGCAACGTGCCCGCTCCGTCAACCAGGACCACCATCTCGGAGACCTTCGGCTCGAAGTCGGTGAGGCCGCTGAGGACACCGGCGTCGGCTACCAGGAGCTTCGCGCCCGAGTGCTCGAGGATGTACTCGATCTCGGGGGCCGAGAGCCGGGTGTTGATCGCCACGAGGATCGCCCCGAGCAATGGCACGGCGAAGTGGGCGACGAGCATCTCCGGGACATTGGGGAGCAGAAACGCCACCCGATCGCCGTCTCCGATCCCGCTCGCCCGCAGTGCCTGCGCTTGGCGAAAAACCGAGTCGGCGAACTCTCTATAGGTGAGGCGTCGGTCGCCGTAAACCACCGCTTCCTTGTCGGGAAACACCGATGCGGAGCGTTCGAGGAAGAGGAGCGGAGTGAGTTGGGTGACCGAGGTCGGATCGGGACTGAAACTCACCGACCGCTCCAAGTCGGAGATCGCTTCTCGAGGAAGGCACCGATCCCCTCCCGAGCGTCGTCCATCTGGGCGTTCTTGACCATCACCGATCTGGTTAGCTCATAGGCCGTGTGCTGGTCGACATCGACCTGCTGGTAGAAGGTTTGCTTGCCGAGGCCGATCACCGCGGGTGAGTAGCGAAGGATCGACGCGACCAATTCCTTCACCGCTTGCTCGAGCTCGTCATCAGCAACGACCCGGTTGATGAGTCCCCAATCGGCGGCGGTTTGGGCATCGATCATCTCGCCAGTGAGCAGCATTTCCAGGGCGCGCTTGCGGCCGATTGCCCGGCTGATGGGAACCATCGGCGTTGAGCAAAACAGACCGATCCGAACTCCGGGGGTGGCGAAGCGTGCCGATTCCGAGGCGATTGCCAGATCGGCGGCGGCGACGAGCTGGCAGCCCGCGGCAGTGGCCACTCCATGGACAACGGCGATCACCGGCTGAGGTATGGCGGAGATCTTTTCCATCATCACGGTGCAGCGCTCGAAGATCTGCTCCAACTCCGCTTCCTGGGCGGCCAGAACTTGGGACAGGTCGTGACCAGCAGAAAACACAGGGCCATTGGCCTTGATCACCACCACCGCCGTTTCGGGTGACAGATTTTCCAAGGCGTCGATGAGAGCGTTCATCATCTCGAGGCCGAGCGGGTTGCGACGCTCGGGGCGATTCAGCGTGATCGTCGTGACGGCTCCGTCCTCATCGATCAAAACAGGCGTGGTCATACGAGAAAACCTATCACGTGGCCGAAGGCACCAATTCAGGTGAGTCGGAACTTGTTTTTGACAGTCGCGGGGAACGGAGGGTCATCGATCGTCAGGAAACGGGCATCGCGCTCGCCCCGGGTTATTTCGACGGTGTCGTGCTCGGCCAAGTATCCGAACTCGACTCCGTCAACGCTCACCCGCACCGGGCGATCGGAGCTGACGGTGATCGAGATCCGGGAGTCTTCTGGGAGGACGACGGTGCGGTTGAAAAGCGAATGAGCCGCCACGGGGGTGAAAAGGAGTGCCCGGATGGCCGGGTCGACGAGGGGTCCACCGGCCGAGAAGCTGTAAGCGGTCGAACCGGTTGGGGTCGCGGTGACGAGGCCATCGGCGCGGTAGGTCAGAAACTCTTCGCCATCGATGGTCACCGTGAGAAAAACCAGCCGCTGGCTGTGGATCTTCTCGACGACGATGTCATTGAGCCCGTCCATGGAGCGGCCCTCTCCGATCCGCGCCGACACGGTCATCCTTCGTCGTTCGGTCAAGCGGCCAGCGGTGATGGCATCGACCACATGCTCGAGTTCGTCCGTTGAGACTTCGGCCAAAAAGCCGATCGTTCCGAGGTTGAACCCGAGCACCGGGATATCGCGGGCGAGGGCTCGACGGGCCGCTTCGAGCACGGTGCCGTCGCCGCCGATCGCCAGCATGATCTCGGCCCCGGCCTCACCGATGTCGCGACCGATCGTTTGCGCCGTGTAGGCGTCTCCGGTCAGGTCATGGCCGGCGGCCACGAGCCGGTCGGCCAGCTGGCGGGCGAAATTGGCCGGCGCCGGCCGGCTGGGATGAACAGTCAGGCCGATCTTCATCTGGAGTCAAGGCGGGCCATCGCCGCGAGATCTAAGACTCGTCGAAGTCGTCGAGGGCTTCGACGAGTTCGTCGGCGATTTGGTTGGCGACTGCAGGTGCCTCCGCTGGATCGAGGCGGCCCAGCTCCGCGAGCTGGCCTTCCAACGAAGAAAGCGCCGGATCGGTAGGGTTGGGGTCTTCCATGTGCTCATCATTATCGCCCTCCGCGTAGGTCACCGAGGGTCAATCGCGTGCTCCCGATCAGAGACCTGAACCCGAGCCGGACGACGGCATTTTTCACCTGGCTTTTGATCGGCGCGTGTGTCGCAGTCTTCTTTCTCGCGCAGACAGACGAGGTGTACTTCTACGAGGCCGCGTCGATTCCCTGTGAGGTGACAACCGCTGAGCCCTTGAGCCCAGGCGAAATCGGCGGCGCTCCTTGCAGCCGCAACGATGCTCCGCCGGCTTTTCCTGAGAAGAACGTCTGGTGGTCGATTGTCTTCTCTTTGTTTCTTCACGGGGGTCTGCTCCACCTGCTCTCGAACATGTGGGTGTTGCTGATCTTCGGCAACAACGTCGAAGACTCCTTCGGGCACATCCCCTACTTGATCTTCTACGTGCTGGCCGGCCTGGCGGCATCCGCTGCCCACTTCTTCGTTCACCCGGAGAGCACCGTCCCCGTCGTAGGCGCTTCTGGGGCGATCGCCGGGGTCATGGGCGCCTACGCGATTCTCTTCCCGCGAGCGCGAGTGACGGCGGTCATCCCGCCCTTCTTCTTCTGGCCGCTGGTTCTGCCGGCCATGCTCTTCTTGCTCATCTGGTTTGGCTCGCAATTCCTGCTGGCCGGCGGTGAGACTCTGATCGCTTGGGAAGCGCATGTCGCCGGCTTCGTCTTCGGGTTTATAGGCGCGCTGGTGCTTCGCAACCGGCTTCGCGACCACAGCACCGTGACTGAGGTCAGCTATCCCGTGGGCCGCTACTACCGCTAACGATTCCTGCATAAAAACCCTAGGGAAAAAGGGCGCCAGGTTACGCAAGAATGGATTGGAGGGCTTGGGCCAGGTCATCGGCAACAATGTCCGGCTGCGGCACCGCCAGCGCCGGGTCCGAGACGACTCCGGTGAGAACCAGGACGGATTGCCAGTCTGGCTCAGCGGCGGCCAGGGCCAGGTCGGTGTCGGGGCGGTCACCGATCACCCAAACCGGACCAGGAGCCAGCTTGGTGCGCAGCAGGTCTCGCATCGGGGGGTAGGGCTTGCCGGCGACTTCGGCCTTGCGCCCCGACGCCGCTTCCACTGCCGCCAGGATCGAGCCTGCGCCGGGCCAAAGGCCGCGCTCGGCCGGATAGGTCGTGTCGTTGTTGGTGGCGACGAAGCGAGCTCCTTGCGCGACCAGCTCGGCCGCGGTCCGGAGTCGGTGATACGTCAGCTCAACATCGAGGCCGACCACAACCGCTTCTGCGTTTTCGGTCACTACCTCGATGTCGACCCGTTCAAGCTCGGCTACGACTCCTTCCCCACCCAGGACAAAAGTGGTGGGCTTCGAGGAGGCGAGAAGGAGCGCCGCGGCCTCGGCCGAGCCAACGATCTGTTCGGCCGTGGCCGCGAAACCAACAACGTCACCAATCTTGGCCGCGACTTGCTCGCGGGTGCGGCTCGAGTTGTTGGTGCAAAAAAGAAGGTTGACTCCGGCGCTCGCGGCTGTCTCCAACGCTTCGCGCGAGCCAGCTATCGGCGTCGAACCTCGATAGACGACCCCGTCGAGGTCGCAGATCAAGTTGATGGTCACGCGGTGAGGTGCCCGAAGTGTTGGAGGGTGCTTCGCAACAAGTCGGTCGTTTTGTGCAGAGAATCGATCGAGACTCGTTCGTTGTGACCGTGAAACAGGGCGAGGAACTCACCGAATGTGAGCTGATCGTCGTAGAGGCCGACGCCGTAGGCGACCGCCCCGCGGCTTCGAAAGAACCTGGCATCGGTGGTGGCGGGAATCGTCACGGGTTGCAAGCGGTTTGAGCTGGTGTGGTCAAAGAAGGAAGCGGCGACCGCTTCCCAGAGGGGATTGTCTCGGCCTGAGAAATAGGAGAGATGATCGGCAACGGGTTCGAGCTCAAGCTTCTCGCCCGGCGCCCCCATCAGCTTCCGAAGCACCTCGTTGACAGTCGTCCGATCGGTCCCCGGGAGAGCGCGAATGTCAAGCTCGGCGACCGCTTGGTCGGGGATCATGTTGGCTTTGATCCCTCCCCGCAGGACGTTGGGGCTGATGGTCAGGTGGGTGATCGCATGGAAGTAGCGGGCAAGGAGCGGATCTTCGACTGCCAAATCCTCGATGGCTCCGTCGAGCTGCTCAGGGTCCAGAAGCCGTTCGGCTAAATCCGGCCCGAACCCCAGCGCAAGCACCAACGAGGTCCACACATCGGTCATCGTCACCGGGCTTTCGGCATCGAACAATCGGCCGACACCGGCGACGAGCGCCGCCAGCGCGTTGTCGGCGCCAAACGGGGTAGAGCCATGACCCGGGGTGCCCGAAGATTTCACCTTCGTCCAAAACGGGCCCTTCTCCCCCACGGCCACGGGATAGATGAGACCGGCAGGCGAGGGCAACGCCGGATAGCCGACCTCGGTGAGGACAAATGGGGCATCGACCAGGTCGAGACGTTCTTCGACGAGATACCTAGCACCGAGGCGGCCGGCCGCCTCCTCGTCGGCCACCGCGGCCAAGATCAGATCCCCCGGCAGTGGGGCGCGGGCGCCGCGCCAGAACTCACCAAACACGACGAGCATCGCCGCGGTGACGTTGAGCATGTCGATCGCGCCGCGGCCCCAAACAAATCCGTCGGTGATCTCGGCGGCGAAAGGATCGACCTCCCAACCCGCGGGGTTGGCCGGCACGACATCGAGATGCGGCAACAAGAGCAGAGCCGGCGACTCGGGATTCGTGCCGGGCACCCGGTAGATCACCGACTGCCGCCCCGGCAACGGCTCCACCACCACCCCGCGCTCACCGAGCAAATCGGCGATAGTGGCGACCGAGCGCACCTCCTGTCCGCTTTCGGGCGTGCCGTCATTAACGCACCGGTTACGGATCAACTCTTGAAGCAACTCAACGATCATCGATGGATTCGAACAGCGAGCGCATGGTCGGAGTGAGTGCGAGCTCCAGGGCCTCGGAGTGGGTGAACCAGCCAACCTCGGCAGCGTCGTCGCCCGGCGCCAGCTCGCCGCCGACGGCAAGCGCATCGAAGTCGACCAGGCAAATATGCCATTCCGCGGGCTCGCCCGGCCCGATGCTCTCCCCTACCCAGATTGGTTTTCCGACCTCGACTGCGAGACCCGTCTCCTCGGCAACTTCTCTGATCACGGCCTCTCGCAGCGATTCTCCCCACTCGACCTTGCCCCCAGGAACCGCCCACATCCCGGCCTGAGGCGGCCGAGCTCGTTTGATCAAGAGGAAACGATCCTCCGACCGGACGAGGGCCCCAACCCCACAGATCGGAATAGGTGGGTTAGCGATCGACATGATGCATGATGATCGAGCGAGCCGCGAACCCGCCGGCCTCGAAAAAGTTCTTTACTAGTCGATGACCCGGCAGCACATGGGCGTCGAATCGCACCAGGCCTCGCGCCCGCATTTCGGTTAGGGCTAGGGCCAACATTGCTTCTCCAACTCCTACTTCACGGGCCGGATGATCGACGAAAACCAGTCTGATCGCCCCAAAGCGTAAGCCTTCGGCTTGCGGGAGAAGCGGTTCGACCCTGGCCAGGAGGAACCCAAACGGAAGCTCGTCGATCGTGCCTAACACCAACACCACCTCCGGATCAAGGAGGTTTCGGCCGAGAGACTCGGTGATTGGCTCAGCAAGACCGTCGGCCAATGGCCACATCGGGTGCAGCGCGATCATCTCGGCCTCGAGCGACCGATAGAGGACTTCCAGAACCCCCAAGTCCTCGATTGTCGCCAGCCGCGCCGCGACTTCCATCAGGGACGGCGGCCAAGCCGACGCTGAATCCCCCACAAGGTCACGAGGACCATCGCTTCGCGGACAATGTCCGGCCCCATCTTCGACATCCCCGCCTGCCGATCGCGAAAAACGATCGGCACCTCCGACACCGCGAGGCCCGAGTCGGTCGCCCGCATCGCCATCTCTACCTGAAAGCTATAACCAGAGGCCTTGGCGCGGGCGAACGGCAACGTGGCGAGGGCCGAGGCTTTCCAGGCGCGGAAGCCGCCGGTGGCGTCGCGCACTGGAATTCCAAGCAAGGCCCGGGCGTAGACGTTGCCCCCCTTGGAGAGGAAACGTCTTCGCCAGGGCCAATCCGGGGTGCCTCCCCCGGTCACATAACGCGATCCACTGGCCATGTCGGCCCCGGCCTCGACTGCGTGGACCAATCGGGGTATGTCCTCGGGGTTGTGACTGAAATCACAATCCATCTGCACCACCACGTCTGCGCCAAGCTCAAGGGCCTGCGCAAATCCATCGGCATAGGCCGGCCCGATTCCCTCCTTGCTCCGGCGGTGGATCACGCTGAGCCCCGAAGCGGAAGCCTCGAGCTCGTCGGCCAAAGCGCCAGTTCCATCAGGAGAGTTGTCGTCCACGACAATCAACCGATATCCGAAGAAGAGGATCGCGGCTGCCAGGTGGCCGAGGTTCTGCACCTCGTTGTAGGTGGGGACGACGACTACGACCTGCTCAGGATGCACAGTCCCGACAGATCATCTTGCGGCGGTTGGCCAGTTGGCTCGTCCTCTTGACGAGAAAGCACGACTGGCAGACAAATTCGTCCTCCCGGACCGCGTGCGCGTCGATGTCCATCGTGAGCTCCTCGCGGCGAATCGCCCTCAGCTCGGCGACTTCATCGACGAGGATCGTCTCGGAAACCTCGTCCTCCAACAAGGCGAGCTCTTCGGCTTCGAGGTCGTCGAGCGTTTCATCAACCTCGGCTTCCTCCTCGTCGGTGTCGATGTCCTCGACTTCCTCGTCGAGCGCCTCGATCACGGTCTCGGCGATGACTTCCTCGTCCAGCTCGGCTTCCTCGTCGGGCTCGACCTCCTCGTCCTCAGGTTCCTCGTCCGCGACGAACGGAGGTTCCTCATCGACTTCAACTGGATCTGCGGTTTTCTTTCGTGCCACGGGAAACCCCCAAAGAGAGCGGCGGGAGTATAAGGCCCACCCCGGATTCTTTTTGCCCTCTAAATCTTCAAAGAGAGGGCGCCGGGCAGAACCGAAACGGTGACCGGAGTATTCCCGACGAGGTCGCCATCGGCTTCGAGGGGCCAGTCAGGGTCGGTCGCCAGCTCCAAAGCCGACTTGGAGAAGCGGGCCACGGCGGGGTCGGCGAGGTGAACGCCCCGGATGATCTTGGGGACCAGGCGGAAGGCCTCTCGCTTGCGACAGTTGATGACCTGGACGTCGAGCAAGCCGTCGGTGAGGTTGGCCCGCGGCGCCACATTCCAACCTCCGGCGAAGAATTGGCCGTTGGCGAGGATCACCGCGATTGCCGGGCCCTCATACCCCCGGGCCCCGGCCGCCGAGTCCGATTTGCCGGCTCCCCTCATGGAGACCTGGGCCTGAGGAAAGCCGGGCAAGCGCCTGAGAAATGCAACGGGATAACGGGCTTTCCCCCAAGACCGGCTGATTGTCGGGGCCGATTCTGCGGCCGCCGCTCCTAATCCGATCTGGGCGACGTTGAGAAAGTGGCGGACACCGAAGTCGCCCTGAAGCCGCCCGACGTCAATTTGGTAGGTTGAGTCGCCGGCAAGATGGATTGCGGCCTTTTCCAGCTTCTGGGGAATGGCAAACGTCCTCAAGAGGTCGCAACCTGTCCCGGCGGGGAGGATCCCGAGCCAGGGGCGGACCTTCCACGTGGTCGAGAGAATGGCATTCGCCGCCAGGTTGGCCGTGCCGTCTCCTCCGACCACGGCCACTTTGACGGGTCCGTCCAAGCCAGCCAGGGCGACGATCCGCTCCCACATCGCTGGCCCAGAGCCGGGGGTTTCCACCTGGGCCTCGACCCTCGCTCCCGCCAGGGCTGCCTGGACTTCGGCAACTTCGACCGGGCGGCGTCCTGCCGCGGGGTTGATCAAGACGAGCCACATGGTGGAGCTAGCCAACCCCCATCGCCGCCACGACGCCTCGGTCCACTGCCTGGAGTGTTGCTCGGGCATCGGCAGCGAGCTCGGCGACGACGTCGCGGATCTGTCGCAACAAGTCGACGAGCTGGCGTGACACCCGCACAAAGTCACCGGAGGCGAGGCGAAGCCCGGTGAGCTCATCCAGACCGGCCCCACCCGCCCATTGATAGGCGAGACCGACGAACCCGGGGTCGGGACCGCGATTGGCCGGGAGGCGGTAACTCCGCTCGGCGGTCGCCAGCTCTTCGGCCAGAGCCAGCAACTTCTCCCATCGTTCCAGAAGTAGCGCCGTCGGCCAAAGGGGAATCGTCCGTTCGTCCGTACGCGGTTCGTAAACGAAACATGAAGCGAGCGCCGCCAGCTCTTCGACCGTGAGACCGGCGAAGAGGCCGCGTTCGAGCGCCTCCGAAAGCAGCAGGTCCAATTCGTTGTAGACAAACCGCAGCCGCTGCCCGCGATCGGTCAGTGTCCACCCATCGAGATAGCCGAGTTTGTTCAGCATCAGCTCGATGGCTTCAAAGTCCTCTACCAAACCCATCCCCGACCGGCGCAGATCGGTTTCGATGGCCTCGAGCTTCTTGCGTGTCCGCTCGACGCGAGCCAGAGCCTTGAGATGTGCCCCTCGCTCCGAGCATCGGGCGACGGGATGGTCGGGCTCTCGCGGGTGCGGCGACGAGTCGTTGCGACCGTCAGGCGGAGGGAGCTTCCGAAGCAGACGGAGAGCGTCGGACAGAAACCTGCGGCTCTTGGTGTCGACGGGTTGCGGAAGCTCGATTGTCGCTCGACGAGTGGTCCCAGGACCGACCTCCCTCGTGCCAAGTGGCACCGTCCGGCCCGAGGTTCCGAGCGCGAGCAGCTTCAAGCCGCCTCCCTCCCGACGGATGCGGCGCAGGATCAGATAGCGACCCTGGCGAGGCCCGCCCGGTATGTCGATCACCTCCCCCGGCCGCAACCTTCCCAAAAGATTTTCGCCGTGCGGACCTTTGGTGGCCGGCATCTGTCCAAGGAGTGATCGATACTCCGCCACCGAACCATGCTCACAGGTGGCGAGCTTCTCGTCGGCGGCCAATTGCTCGCTGAAAACCGCCATCCGCCTTTGTGCGGCCGAGACATCCTCGTGTCGCTGGTATTGCGCGAACGAGGACGAGAGGAGCTCCAAGGCACGTGGCCGCTCGTAGGCGGCGGCAAGGTTGGCGGCCATGTTGTAGGTGGGTCGGAACGACGATCGCAGCGGGTGGCTCCCGGTCGCGGCGATCGAGGAGACTTGGGCGAAAGGGATGAACGGCGAGTGCAAGACGACGCCGAAACCGGCGACGTCGATTCCCCGGCGGCCGGCCCGCCCCGTGAGCTGGGTGTAGTCGCCCGGGGTCATCAGCTCGTGACCCTCGCCACTCCACTTCGAAAGCGATTCGAGGACGACGGTGCGCGCCGGCATGTTGATCCCGAGAGCCAGGGTTTCGGTGGCAAAAACCACCTTGAGCAATCCGGCAGCGAACAGATCTTCCACGGCTTCTTTGAAGGCAGGAACCATCCCGGCGTGATGTGGGGAGATCCCCACTTCGAGGAAGGAGAGCCAGCGGCCGTAGTCGAGCACCTCGAGGTCGGAGTCCTCGAGGTGGGTGGTGGCCTCTTCGGCGATCGCCCTGATCCGGTCCCGCTCCTCGGCAGTTGTCAGCCGAACTCCCGAGTCGAGCAGGCGTAGAGCAGCAGCATCGCACCCGGCGCGGGAGAAGATGAAATAGATCGCCGGTAACAGCCCATCCTCGGCCAGGCGCTCGACGACCTCGACGCGGCTCGGGATGGCAAGCCGGCGCCGGCGACCTTTCTCCAGGCTCAACAGCCTTTCGATGCGCGGGTTGGGGCGCTGCTCGCCGGCCCGAGTGACGAAAGTCGGCTGGAGCTCGAGCTCTGCAGAGAACCGGTCCTTCCAGCAGTAGAGGTCTTCGAGCGGGATCGGTCGATGCCGGGTCACGATCAACTCGGTATCACCACGCCGTTCCCTGACCCAGGCGGCGAATTCGGCGGCGTTGGCCACAGTCGCCGACAAGCAAATGAGCTGGAGGTGGCGAGGAGCGTGGATGATGATCTCCTCCCAGACTGCTCCCCGAAAGCGGTCCTGGAGGTAGTGCACCTCATCGAGGATCACCACCTCGACCCGATCCAGAATGGTGGCGGCGGCATAGATCATGTTGCGGAGGACCTCGGTGGTCATCACGACGATGTCGCCGCCGCCGTTGATGACGTTGTCGCCGGTGAGCAGCCCGACTCGATTGCGACCATAAATGTCCACCAGGTCGGAGAACTTTTGATTGCTGAGTGCCTTGATCGGCGTGGTGTAAAAGGCGCGTCGTCCCTTCGCCAATGCGATAGCTACCGCTGCCTCGGCAATCAGGGTCTTGCCGGCCCCGGTCGGAGCGGTGACAACCACAGTGGCCCCGGTGGAGGCGGCCGTGATCGCTTGACGTTGAAACTCATCCGGTTCAAACGGCAACCCCGCGTAGAAGTTTTCGATCGTGGGGTCGATGGAGACAGTCATCTCCGCAACGTGAATCGGACCAGCAGCAGGGTCAGCTCGTAGAGCACGTAGAGCGGAACCGCCAACAGCGCGAGTGTCAGCGGGTCACCGGTGGGGGTAACCGCGGCGGCGGCGATGACGATCAGGAGGATCGCCCAGCGGCGCCAGTGGGCGAGTTGCGCGCTGGTGACCACCCCGGCCGCGGCCAGAGCAAAGAGAAAGATCGGCAGTTGGAAGGTGATCCCGAAGGCGAGCAAGAGGCGCAACACGAACGAGTAGTAAGGGCCGATCAAAAGGTCGTTTGAGACTCCTTCGAAAATGCCGAGCAACGCGTCGAGGGCCCTCGGCAGCAGGGTGTATCCGAAGAGCACTCCTCCCGCAAACAGGACCACGAAGGAGGAAACAATCGGGATCACCCACTTCTTCTCTCTCTTGGTCAGGGCCGGGGCCACGAAAGCCCAGAGGTGATAGAGGATGATCGGGCTGGCAAGCATGACTCCGCCGAAGAGGCCGACTCTCATCAGGACCCCGAACTCTTCGCCGGGTTCCAAAGCCTGCAGCGATCCGTCAGGGCGCGCCTCGAAGTAAGGCCGGTTCAGGATCTCGATCAGAAAGTCATCGAATATCAGGGCGATAATCGAACCGATGACGATCGCGGCCGCCACCTTGATCAACCGGCTCCGCAGCTCGACTAGATGCGAAAGGATGGATTGGGGGGAATCCCCAGTCACGCTCCGATGCCTGGCTCGGTTCTTTGTGGCGGCAGCTCCTCCGGCTCATCCGAAAGCGCCTCGCCAGTCGCCTCGATCCGCTCGAGGTCGGCCATTGCCTCGGCTGGGGTGGGTCCCGAAAGCGGCTTCGGTCCATTCCAGGCCAGCTTGCGCGGGTTAACGTCTTTGGCAAGCTGGGCGGTCTCGCGCACGGCTTTCTTGACCTCAGCAACAGGGTCGGCGAGCTCGGATTTCGCCTTGGATACCTCAGCGATCTCGGCTTCGAGACCTTCCCGCATCTCGCGAGCGGCCTCGCGCATTTCCCGGACGTAACCGCTCGCCTTGCGCGCCATCTCCGGCAGCCGCTCGGGGCCGAAAACAATCAGCGCCACGATCACGATCACGATCCATTCGCCGCCTTGAATCACCCAGTCATGCTAGGTCAGGGCGCGAATACACCCCGGCGGACGAAGCGGCTGCCCCCGGCAGCCGGCCTAGTTCTACGTCCGGCGGGGTGTTGTTTCGCTAGCCGGCAAGCAATCGGAAGGGATCAGGCTCGGCGGCCAAAGCTGAGGCAAAAGCGGCGATTTCGTCCTCGGTGATCGGGTCGGGATTGATCACTTCGTAGCTGACTCCGGTGGCGAGGAGGACGCTCACGACCCGGGCATTGGCGGGTCGACGCTGGACTGTGGCGCAGGTGGGGCAGACGAAGCGGTAGTTGCCTTCGTCTTGGCTGGGAGCGAGTTCGAGCGACAGATCGGAGGGGGTGAGCTGTACGTCTCCGCACCAACTGCAGGTTGTCTTGATGGTTGTCATCTTGGGTTTTCTCCGCCTTTACAAACTGTGTCCGTGGTATCGGCGAAGGGGTAGAGGGACTTGAGCAAACCGGGTCAAAGAGGACCAAACTGATTAGTTACTAGGGCGTTTGCTGATAGAGAGCGAGCAGTTTTGACCGCAGTTCGGCGAGAGCCTTTTCGACCTCGTTCCCTTCGACCAAGCGCGCATCTGGGCCGAGTCGCAACATCAGCTGCGCGGGTACCAAGGGATCGGTGGCGCTGAAGTCGACGACCAGCTCCTCGGGCTTGTCACTGACCATTTCCACTGGGTAATAGTCAACGACCCAACGCGCGGGAGGAAGCAACGCGATCCGAGCCCTCACGTCATCGACCGCGGGAATGTATCGCACCTCGGGCGCGGGAATCGTTGGCGGGGGCGTGAAGCTTTCGCCGGTTGCGGTTCCGGCTTTGATGCGGTCGACTCGGAACACACGTTGCGCTCCTGCCATCCGGCAGTGACCGATCAGGTACCAGTTGCCGAGCGACGAGAACACCGACCATGGCTCGACTTCACGCTCGGTCACTTCATCTCTCGACAGCGACCAGTAGGTAAGGGTCACGACCTCGTTTGCGCCCGCAGCCTCTTGCAAGACCCCAACGAGCTCTGGTTCGGCGGCGAGATTGACATCGATGACCTCGGTTCCGGGCGGAAGCACGACTGCCTCGAGCTTGCTCACCGCCGACTCGAGCACCGCTCCGCCATGCCCGGCGCCAACCATCGCGTTCCCGGCTGCGAGCAGCGCCAGGGCTTCAGCGGGGGTGAGGCGGGGGGCATTGGCGAAGTAGTCGGCCATGTCGATCACGACCTCGTCGTCCACAATCTCCGCCGACATCAAATCCCCAGGCCCATATCCGGGAAGCCCGCAAACGAAGACGATGTTGAGGTCGGAAGCGAGCTCCCTTTCGGTGTATTGAAAGCGAGCGCAAACCTCGACGACGCTCGCTCCCGGGTTGGCGATCGCCCACGGGATCATCGCCAGAATCCGGGCGAGGCGCGATGCGGTCCTGGCGCTCACGCGACGCCGCGGACCCGATTGATCACGGCCTGCCGAAGCTCTGGCGGCGAAAGGACTTCGGCCCCGTCGCCAAAGGTGAGGACCCAACCGAGAAAGGACCCGACGTTGCTCACCGGAACTTCTACGGTCATGGCTCCGTCAGCCGCGGGTGCTCCCACCACTCCCCCGAGCTGGCGGGTCGCCCACCAGGCCACCGACGGGTCGAAGCGAACAACCGCCTTGGCATCGGCTTCCCGCGTGGTGTCCCAGGCGTCGAGCGCGGCCCGCAGATCGAAGTCGGCGGGTCGCTCGAACGAAGCCGCGTCGTCGCCGAGCTCCAACTTTTCCATGCGATCGAGCCGGTAGGTCCGCTGACCGCTGCCGGTTCGTCCCACCACATACCAGTGGCCGCGGCGATGTCCGATCCCATAGGGGGCAACCCGGCGAATTTGCCCCCGATACGTGAAGGTCACTATCCGGCGCTCGACCACCGCCTCAAACAGCTTGCCCAGGGTCTCGGCCTCCGCTCCCAGGTCAGCCGAGAAGGGCTCAACTGCTCCCGTGAGGTGGGTGCCGCCAAGTTTCAAGATCGCCTCGGGGGCTGCGACCTCACCGCCCACCCGAACGATCTGGGCGGCGAGAAAGAGGGCCGCTCGTTCTTCGTCGGTGAGGCCGGGGTCGGTCATCTTGTACCGGGCGGGGTCGACGACGTATCCCTTCTCGACCTCCCATGCATCGACAAATCGCATCTCGATGGGGATGCCGACTCGACGCAAGAGCTCCTTGTCCCGCTCGAACATCCGATGAAAGGCGTCGTCGGAGCTCTCCGAGTAGCCGGGGATCGTCCGCCTGATCTCGTCGGCGAGCATTGGGCGGCCCGCGGTCAACAGCATCGCCAAGAGGTTGATCAAACGCTCCAGCACGTTGCGCATGAGCGCGTTAGAGGCTTTCGATCAGCCGATCAACCCGATCGTCGAAGGCTTTGAAGGGATCTTTGCACAGGACCGTCCGCTGGGCCTGGTCGTTGAGCTTGAGGTGTACCCAATCGACAGTGAAGTCGCGCCTTTTGGCCTTGGCCGCCTTGATGAACTCCCCTCGCAGCCGGGCGCGGGTGGTTTGGGGGGCGAGCTCGCGGGCTTCTTGGATCTCTTCTTCGGTGACCACGCGGTCAACCATATCTTGTCGGACCAAGAGGTTATAGATCCCTCTATTGCGGTCGACGTCGTGATAGGACAAGTCGAGCATGGCTAGGCGTGGGTGAGAAAGGGGGAGCTGGCGCTGTTCCCGGTAGCGCTCGAGCAGCCGGTACTTGATCACCCAGTCGACTTCACGGTCGAGTGAAAGCGGATCTTTCTCGAGTCCTGTCAGGAGGTGTTCCCAGCGATCGACTGCGGCTTGGACCTCGTTGGGGAAACCCGGGTTGCGTGAGAAGCGGAGGACCCGGTCGAAGTATTCCCACTGAATGTCGAGGGCAGAGAGCTCCCGGCCGTTGGCGAGACGGATCTTGCGCTTGCAGGTCAGGTCGTGGGCGATCTCGCGAATGGCCCGGATCGGGTTTTCCAACGTGAGGTCGCGGAAGACGGCATCTCTCTCGATCATCTGCAGCAACGCCACCACCGTTCCGACTTTGACATTGGTGGCGTATTCGCTCATGTTGGAATCGCCGGCAATCACGTGCAGTCGCCGGTAGCGCTCGGCGTCGGCATGCGGCTCATCGCGGGTGTTGATGATCGGACGGCTGCGCGTGGTGGCCGATGACACCCCTTCCCAAATGTGCTCGGCGCGCTGGGCGATCGAGAAGCCGGTGCCGCGCGGGGTCTGCATGAGCTTCCCGGCGCCAAGGAAGATTTGGCGCGTCACCAGGAAAGGAATCAGCACATCGACGGTCTTGTGGAAGTCCTTATGCCGGCTTACCAGGTAGTTCTCGTGACAACCGTAGGAGTTGCCGGCGGAGTCGGTGTTGTTCTTGAAAAGGAAGATCTCCCCTCTGATCCCCTCCTCCTCGAGACGCTGCTCGGCTGAGTGGACCAGAGATTCGAGGATGCGTTCCCCGGCCTTGTCATGCGCGACCAGCGACCGCAACGAGTCACACTCGGGCGTGGCGTACTCGGGGTGGCTCCCGACGTCCAAATAAAGGCGGGCGCCGTTCTCCAGAAAGACGTTCGACGACCGGCCCCACGACACCACCCGCCGAAAGAGATAGCGCGCTACCTCGTCCGGAGAAAGACGCCGCTGGCCCCTCAGGGTGCAGGTGACCCCGTACTCGTTCTCGAGGCCAAAGATGCGGCGGTCCACTGTTGGCAGGCTACCCCGGCCCACTAATTCGGTTGGCCACATCCGCGTCTAGCCAAATTCGGTTGCCCATGTCCGGTACTCGTTCGCGGACAACCGAAATTGAGATGGGACAGGCGTCAAGAACCTAATTAGGGCGAGGCGATGGGTTGCCGAAGGTGCGCAGTGCTTCCACCACCGTGGCCACGACGTACTCGGGCGCCGCAAAGACATCCCAAGCAGTGAACCGGAGGACACGTTGGTTCTCGAGCACAAGCTCGTTTTGCTGCCGACGGTCTCTACGAAATGTCATATGATCAGAGTGGTATTGCTCGCCGTCGAGCGCGATCACCAGATCGAGCTCCCGATATGCGTAGTCGACGCGAGTGATGAAGCGGCCACCCCGCTTGATCATTCTGACTTGGGGCTCTGGAAGCTCCACACCGGCGATCGCCATAATTCGACCGAACTCGTCCTCCAGTTGGCTATCGGTGATGGACGCCCAGCCGAGCCGAACCTTCAGCACCTCTCGCATGGGTCCCACGCCATTGCGCCCCTTTCGAGCGACCCGGTGCAGCACTTGCGCGACTTGTCGTGCCGAGGTCATCTTTTTGCGCTCAGCCTCATCGAGGCAGCGGGCGGCCATCGCCTCTCCCCATGGGACGCCGATATCGACGAGCATCCGGGCAACGGTTGAGGTTTCGATTCCGTCGAGCTCGACTACATCGCCAGCGATGAGATCCGTCGACCGGTGAATCACATAATTTCGGGTACGCCGCCAGGCGTGTGGAGTTGTTACCTCGATGACTTTTGGCCGTTTCGCCAGGCCCCAGAGGTGGGCGCTGGTGAGATGGCTCGCAATAGCTCCGGAGCCGGCGCCTACGACAGCGATTGCCACAGCCCGCCGCCAAGTCGCTGGGCTACCGGCAACAACGTAGATACCAGGAGCAGGCCGCAGCCAAAGGCCGCTCTCGACTCGTCGTGTTACGGCCGAACTGCTGAGGCCCATCGCTAGGGCTTCAGCCCTGGTGAAAACCCCGTGATGCCGAGCAGCAAGCGCACTGAGCTGAAGGGCAGTCGATTTCTTCATCAAAGGACGACATACAGCACCCAGCCGTGGCGCACAAGGGGGTCGTTTCACCCCGCCTCTAGACAAATTCGGTTGGCTACACCCGCCGCTGGACATTTTCGGTTACCCATGCCCGGTACTCGTTCGCCCACAACCGAAAAAGGGTGGGAGTGGGCGTAGCGAACCTAATTTGGGGGAGTTGTCCGCAGGGCGCCGACGTAGACGCCGGCCAGGACAACGACGCCGCCGATGAAGAGAGCAGCAGTGAGCGGTTCGTTGAGGAGCGGCGCAGCCGCGAGGACGGCGGTTATCGGCAATAACGAAGTCAAGTAGGACGCAGAGCCCGCGGTCCACCGTTGGATCACGAAGATGAAAAGCGCAAACATGATTGCCGAGGACACGACCAGATAGCTCACCGCCAGCCAGGTTTCCGAAAGGCTCGGCAACGCCCAGGGCTCGCCCAGGGCAACCGATAGCCCGAGCAGCAATCCTCCGCCGAGGAGCATGGCTACCGCGTTGGCAACCAACGGAGGCACGGGCGGATACATCTTGCTGACTACGGCGCCTTCTGCGGCCGCCACCGCGGAACCGACCATCGCCAACAGCGGCAGCAAAGGGACGGCTTCGCCAAATGGATTCGCCAGGATCGCGATCCCGGCGAGGGTGACCAGTGCCCCAAACAAAGCTCGCAGCTGAAACGGCTCGAGCCCGTGGAAATGGGCGAGGAATACCACGAAGAGCGGCATCGACGCGAACACCAATGACCCAATCCCCGCCGGGAGACGCGTCAACGCGGTGTAGGCGAATGCGTAGGCCACGGTGAAAGAAAGGAACCCATACAGGAGCACTCCAGTCAGGCTTCGACCGTGAGGGACCACCTGGCGCCGGACGACGAAGGCGATCATCAGAAGGATCGCCGCGAGCAGGAACCGAACACCCGCCCCGAACATCGGTGCCAGCTCACGATTCGAGAAGCGCACCGCCACGAAGTTGACCCCGCCCAGGACGACAAAGGAAATGCATGCGACCAGCGTCGCCCGATCGGGCACGGAACTATTCGGAAAGCTGGAGCCGGCGAAAGGCGCGGCGGCCATTGGTGCGGTCGAGCACGGCTGCTTCCCAACCTTCCGATTCGCGACCCTCGGCCGCGCGGAAGGCCTCTTTGCCTATCGCCAGGGCCGCCTCGACATCGAGCCCCTCCTTCCAAGCTTTGCGCAGGTTCTCCGCCAATACCTCGGCCTTTCCGCCGATAGCCGCGACCCGCCGTTCGTCAAAGAGGGTGCCGTCGTAGCTAATCCGATAGAGCCGATTCGGATCCCCCACTTCGGCGATCAACACTTCGACCTCATAGGGTTTCGGCTCCCGAGAAAAGATGGCGCCGAGCGCCTCGGAGAACATCGACGCTACCGCCTGGGCGTTGACGTCGTCCCGGCTATAGAGATAGCCCATCAGGTCGGCCTGGCGAATGCCAGCTTTGCGAAGCAATTCGAACTCGTTGTACCGACCGACGCCGGCAAAGGCGATCCGGTCATAGACCTCGCTGATCTTCTTGAGGGCAGTGGAGGGGTTCTCGGCCAATAGCAACACTCCGTCGGCGTATTCGATCGCGGCAATCGACCGGCCCCGCGCGATACCTTTGCGCGCGAACTCGGACTTCTCGCGGACCACTTGCTCAGGGGCGACATAAATGGGAAAGGTCATCTGATGTTCTCTACCGCCTTCTCGGCCGCCGGCCGTACCTCGGTGTCCGAGAGCTCCTTCACCCCGTCTGAATCGATGACCAGCACCGTGGGGAAAATGCCCCGCCGAAGATCGGGGCCACCGGTGGCCGTGTCCTCCTGCGCCGCCGAAACTAGAGCTCCAACGCCAACGTCGACGGCCTGTTCGGCGGTGAAATTGTCGGCGAAGTTGGCCCGCAAATAGGACTTGGCCAGGCTGGCGCCGGAACCGGTTGAACCGAAGTTGTTCTCTTCGTAGCGACCGCCGACGACGTCGTAGGTGTAGAGCCGGCCACGGCCAGATAGCAAGTCATAACCTGCAAAAAGCGGAACGACAAAAAGCCCCTGAAACGCCATCGGCAACTGGCTCCGGACCAGGCGGGCGAGAAAGGCCGCTTTGCCTTCGAGCGAGAGCCGGGAACCCTCGATCTTCTCGTAATGCTCGAGCTCCACCTGGAAGAGGCGAACCATCTCGATCGCCAGCCCGGCCGTGCCGGCGATGGCGACTGCTGAGAACAAGTCGGCGGGGAAGACCTTGCGGATCTCGCGATGAGCGACCTGATTGCCTTCAGTGGCTTGGCGGTCGCCGATCATCACCACTCCCCCCTGGAAACGCAACGCCAGGACCGTGGTGCCTTCCGGCGTTCGCAGGGATTCGGCGGCGCCGCCGATGTCCAAAGAGGCCGTGTAGCCCAGGGTTTTCAGAAGGTCAGTGAAGCTCGTTCCGGGGGCGGGGATGTCAAACAGCAGCGGAAGGCTGAGTTTCACTCTCCCCCTTTCTGGATGTAGTTGCGCACGAACTCCTCGGCGTTCTCCTCTAACACTTGATCGATCTCGTCCAGCAGTTCGTCAAGTTTTTGATCCGATGGGCGCGCGTCGGCGGTGCCCTCTTCTTCGACCTGTTTGCGCTCGGGCTCTTTCGAGCGACGAGCCTGTTCCCGTTCAGCCATCAGTGTCCTCCGAGAGCCGCGATCAGGGCCGCAGCATCATCTACCGAGTCGAGCAGCGGGCCCACCCTGGAGCGGTCGCCTCGAAGCGGTTCCATCATAGGAATACGTTTTAGGTGCGATTCGCCGGTATCGAACACGAGCGAGTCCCAATTGGCGGCGACCAGAGCGCCGGGAAATCGGCTGACACAACGACCCCGGAAATACGCTCGAGTTCGTTCCGGTGGTTCAGTCTCAGCCCGGGCGATCTCATCGTCCGTGAAGAGCCGAGCCATCGCTCCCCGATCCACGAGCCGCCGATGGAGGCTCCGTGCCGGATCAACATCGTGATACTGGATATCAAGCAGCCTGAGCTTGGGGTTGTCCCAGGTGAGCCCGTCCCGATCGATGTAGCCGTCGAGAAGCCTTCGTTTGGCCACCCAGTCGAGACGGTTGGCCGCGAGCTGCGGGTCCTGCTCGAGATCGGCCAAAACCTCTTCCCAGGTGGCGATCACCCGAAGCGCGACGGGGTCATCCATCTCAGTCTCGACGTATTTCCGCACCCATTCGAAGTAGCGCCATTGGAGCTCGAGCGCGGTGGCTGACGAGGCCGCGTCCAGCATGAGCGGCCGCCGCAGCTCCGGATCGTGGCTGACCTGCCAACAGGACGAAACCGGGTCCGAGAGGTCGAGCGGCTCGGGGAGAGCGCCATCTTCGAGCGCAGCGAGAAGCAGAGCCATGGTCCCCAGCTTGAGGAAGATCTGTACTTCGGAGAGGTTGGCGTCCCCAATGATGATGTGGAGACGCCGGTACTTAGAGGGGTCGCCATGCGGCTCGTCGCGGGTGTTGATGATTGGTCGCTTGAGCGTCGTCTCCAAACCCACTTCTTCCTCGAAGAAGTCGGCCCGTTGTGCGAGCTGAAAATCAACGTCGGGTCGGCCGTTCTCCGAACCCACCTTTCCAGCTCCAGTGAAGATTTGCCGGGTGACGAGGAACGTGGTGGCAAACCTGATCACGTCGCCGAACGGTGTCTCACGGGCCAGCAGATAGTTCTCGTGGGCGCCATAGCTGTTGCCCTTGCCATCGGAGTTGTTCTTGTAGACGGAGAGGCGCTGACCAGCCGGGAGCAGCTCCACTGCCGCCTCGGCGGCGCGGCGCATCACGATCTCGCCCACCTTGTCATAAAGGGCCCCCTCGAGCGCGTCGTAGCACTCCGGTCCGGAAAATTCGGGATGGGCATGGTCGACATACAAACGAGCCCCGTTGGAAAGGACCGCGTTGACCAACGCGCCTTCGGGATCGGCGACCCCGTAGCCCTCATGTCCGAAGCCGCGCGCGTCTCGCCCGGGCGACTCCTCCTCGTAAGACCATTGCACACGAACTCGCCGGCCGGGATAGGAGTTGACGAGCTGGGTCGAGGCGAGCGCGGGGTTGAAGTCGCGAGCCCCTCTGACCGTGATCCCGTACTCGGTCTCGGTGCCGAGCACCTTGTGAATGGCCATCGGCCTAAAGGTACTGCCCCCCAGTGACAGCTTCGATGGTCCGGCTTTCGGCATCCCCACTGATCAGGGTCCGGACATACACGATCCGCTCCCCCTTCTTGCCGGAGATCTTGGCCCAGTCGTCGGGGTTGGTGGTGTTGGGAAGGTCCTCGTGCTCACGGAACTCTTGTTTGATGGCCGCTTGCAGGTCGGAGCGGCGGATGCCGTGGGTCCCGCCGGCGATTTGCCGTTTGATGGCGTCCTTTTTCGCACGGCGGACGATGTTCTCGATCATCGCCCCTGAGGAGAAATCACGAAAATAGAGAACCTCGCGGTCACCGCTCGCATACGTGACCTCGAGGAATCGGTTCTCTTCGCCGTCGGAATACATCGCCCCGACCGTCGAGTCGATCATCTCACTCAGCATCCGCTGGGCATCACCTTCGCAGGCGGCGAGCTCGTCGGCGTCGAGTGGCACCGCCGGGTTCAGATAGATCCCGAATATCTGGCGGGCGGCGGCGGTGTCGGGACGAGAGATCTTTATCTTCACATCGAGCCGCCCCGGCCGGAGGATGGCAGGGTCGATCAAGTCTTCGCGGTTGGAGGCACCGATGACGATGACGTTCTTGAGCGACTCCACCCCGTCGAGCTCCGACAAAAGCTGGGGCACGATGGTGGATTCCACGTCGGAGCTGATCCCGCTCCCGCGGATGCGGAAGAGTGAGTCCATCTCGTCGAAGAAGACGATGACGGGTACTCCTTCGTCGGACTTTTCCTTGGCGCGGGAGAAGATCAGACGAATCTGGCGTTCGGTCTCCCCGACCCATTTGTTGAGGAGCTCGGGGCCTTTGATGTTGAGGAAGTAGCTGCGGGCGTTGGGCTCGCCGGTCCGCTCTGCCACCGCTTTGGCCAAGCTGTTGGCGACCGCTTTGGCGATCAGCGTCTTGCCACAGCCGGGAGGGCCGTAGAGCAGGATTCCCTTCGGGGCCTCCAAGCCGTATTCGAGGAAGAGGTCGCGATGCATGTAGGGCAATTCGACCGCGTCTCGAATCTCCTCAATTTGGTTGGCCAATCCACCGACCTGTTCGTAGGTGACGTCGGGGATTTCCTCCAATACCAACTCTTCGACCTCGGGACGGGCCAGGCGCTCGATAACCAGGTCGGCCCGGATATCGACTCGGACGAAGTCGCCGGGGCGGATCTTGACGTCTTGCATCGAGTCGGCCAGGCTGACGACCCGCTCATCGTCGGTGTGGGCGATGACCACAAGGCGCCCATCGTCGAGCTGCTCCCGCACCCGGACCACGTCGCCGGTGGGATCGAAAGCGCGCACATCGATGATGCTGAACGACTCGTTGAGAAGAACCTCCTGGCCCTTCTGCAAGAGCTTGACCTCGACATTGGGCTGGGCGGCGACGCGCAGCTTGCGGTTGCCGGAGACGAGGTCGACGGTGCCATCGTCGTTGATCGAGGTGACGGTGCCGAAGCTGTTTGGTGGCGAGGTGAGCTTGTCGACCTCGGCTCGTAGCACGGCGAGCTGCTCACGCGCTTCTTCGAGGACGGTGGCGAGCCGGTCGTTCTGGCCAAGGGCCCGGCTGAGCTTCTCCTGGGCCTCGTTCAGCCGAGTTTCCATCTCCAAGACTCGACGCGGGGCATCCTGCAAACGCCGACGAAGGCTGACCACTTCGTCTTCCAGCACGCCGACTTGACGGCGCAACTCAGATGTCTCGTCGCTCCCACTAGGGCTCATCGACAACTCCTAAATGTCCTGGCTCTAATTGACCGCCTCTAAGCAGTATACGAAGAGGTCCTTTTATCCAACTGATATCGGACCGGAAGGCTCAGACCCGAAGCTCAGATCGGGGGAAGGCCAACGATTTCGGGAGGCGATCCGTTTTCCGCGACATCGGCTTCCACTTCGTCCCGGCGGATTCCGAGCACGAAGAGGATCGCGTCCAAATATGGCACCGACACCGAGCTATCGGCGGCGTTGCGGACAACGGGTTTGGCGTTGAAGCCGATTCCGAGGCCGGCGGCCGCCAGCATGTCGAGATCGTTGGCGCCATCACCGATCGCCACGACCTGGTCGAGCCCGATCCCCTCTCGAGCGGCGATCTCTCGCAAGATCTCCGCCTTCCGGGCGCGGTCGATCATGGTCCCGGTGATCCTGCCGGTGAGACGCCCGTCCTCGATCTCGAGCTCGTTGGCATAGGAATGGTCGAGCCCGAGGTCGGAGGCAAGACGGTCGGTGAACCAGGTAAAACCACCCGACAGGATCCCGACTTTCATGCCCATTCGTTTCAGTGTGCGGACAAATGTGCGAGCTCCGGGAGTGAGCCGGATCTTGGCCGCCACTTCATCGAGGACGCTGACGGAGAGGCCAGCCAATAAGCGGACTCGCTGTTCGAGGGCAAGTGTGAAGTCGGTCTCCCCGGTCATCGCGCGGGTCGTTATGGCAGCGACCTCGTCACGCTTCCCGGCGGCCGCAGCCAGAAGCTCGATCACTTCGTCCTGGATCAAGGTCGAGTCAACGTCCATCACCACCAAGCGCTTCGAACGCCGGGCGATCCCCTCGGCCTGCACCGCGACGTCGATGTCATGGACCGCCGAGGTCTCGAGCAGGGAGGTGCGCATCGCGTTCTGATCGCCTCCGCTCACCGCCAGCTCATAGCTCACCACGGGGTAGCGGGAGAGACGCTCGATCGAATCGATGTTCCCGCCCGTCTCCGCGATCGCCCGGCTGATTGCCCCAAATGCCTGGGGCGTCACTCGAGCGCCAATGACGGATACTGCAAACCGGTTCCGGCTCGGCGCCGGCACGTCGGCCACCGTTTCGAAATCGGCGGTGAGCCGGCGCTCAGTGGCGTAGAAGAGGACGTCGCGGATTGTTGTCTGGTCGTCTGGCACCGAGATCAGCACGTTGAGGCTCAGACGGTCGCGGATCACGACTTGTTCGACGTCGTAAAGCTCGCAGTGGCCGGCGCTAAGCACATCCATCAGGCCAGCGGTGATGCCGGGGGCATCCTGTCCGAACACCCGGACGAGAATCGTGGACCGACCTTCAGACATCGGCCAAGATGCGAGTCGCAATCGTGATGAAACCGGTGTGACCGACCATGCGGTGATCGGGTCGCACCGAGCGCCCTTCGACCGTCCACGTGCGATGCATCGTCTCGAATACCTCAATTTGTCCGAATGCACGCGATTCGCGCAGCGCATCGGTGACGGTTTGGATCTGAGGGACGGTCGGAAGGTATGAGCAAAAGATGGCCCCGCCCGGGAGGTAGGTGGCGGCGACAGGAACTACATGCCACGGCTCGGGCAGATCGAGGATGAGGCGATCCGCTTCAACGGTCGGCAACTCGTCTTCCACTTCTCCTACCCGCAGTTCGAGATTGGGGGGGATATCGCCCAGCCAACGAACGATCGATTTGTGAGCGTGGGCGGCGTGATCTTCGCGGCGTTCGACGCTCACCACCCGGCCCTCGGGTCCGACGAAGCGGAGGAGCGCCAAGGTGAGCGCGCCCGAGCCTGACCCCGCCTCGAGGACTGTCATGCCCGGCGCGATATCGGCATAGATCGCAATCGGGCCGATGTCCTTCGGATACACCACCGTGGCGCCGCGGGGCATCTTGAGGATGAAGTCGCTGAGCCGGGGGCGCAAGGCCAAGAGACTTCCTCCCATCGTCGAGGGAACCCGAATGCCCGGCTCGGCACCGATCAAAGCATCGTGCTCGACGATCCCGTGGTGGTAATGGAACTGGTTGCCGGCTTGGAGGCGGACCAAATAGCGACGGCCTTTGCCATCGATGAGGAGGACGTTGTCGTCGACTTCGAACTTCATGCTCGAAGAGTCACAGCTTGCAAACGGCAGAAAGCGCACACATCGCTGGTGGTTGGCTGGCCGCAGAAGCGGCACGAGTCGAGAGTCGGACGATCGGCATTGGGAAAATGCTCCACACCGCGCTCGAGAAACCCGAAGAGAAAGCCGGCCTTGACCCCTGGCGAGTCCTCTTCCAGTCGGTTAAGCCATTCCTTATAGCGGTTGATGGTGTTGCCCGCGGCCATCGGGCACTCGTCAACCTCGTACTCGATTCCCTGGAGCACCGCGTAGGCGGCGGTCTCCCGTTCGGCAACTCTGATCAGAGGCTTGACTTTGCGGGCGAGCCCTTCATTGGTGGCAGGGAGGACCGGGCGCTGCCGGGCAAGGTACTCAGTGTTCCATCGCAAAACGTTGGAGAAAAGGGTGGCGGCCTCATCATCGAGGTTGTGGCCCATGACAAGCACGTCGTAACTCTCCTCGTCGGCGATCTGGTTCAGGATGTATCGCTTCGAGAGGCCGCACGCCGAGCAAGGAGCACGCCGGCTGGCAGCGGCGGCCTCCGGCACCGAGAACCCAAACTCTGCCGGCAAATCGGATACCTGGAGCTTCAGCCCGCGTGCCTCGGCGAAGTTCGTCGACAGATTCAGGCTTTCAGAGGAGTAGTCGCCGATCCCCAAATGGAGGTACACGCCATCAACCGCGTAGCCGAGCTCGTTGAGAATGTTCCATAGGGCGAGGCTGTCCTTGCCACCGGAGACACCGAGCAACAATCGGTCAGCGGCGACGAACATCTTGTACTCATCAATCGTCTTCGCCACTTGGCGGTGGATGTGCTCGATGAAATGGTCTTTACAGAAGTTGGCGTGGTGACGCTTTACCTGGATCACCGCTCGCTGCCGACAGACGCGGCACTTCATCGTTTAGCCGCCCGAGATGACCGGACGGAGCTCAATTACGTCCTCGTCGTCGACCGCATCCTCGATCGTGCAAAGCTCCCCGGCCCTAATAGGCAGATAGGACTCGGAGACCAAGTCAAGCCGGCGAAAAAGGTCGCCGACCCGCTTGACGCCGGTCAACTCGATCTCGCGGCGGGGATTGCGCAAGACGACTTTCATCGAAAGACCAGGCTCAACGCGGTAGCGACTGCCCCCAACACAAGCGCCGCAACCAATGTCCAGGCAACCCACTGCACAAACTTCTGATTTCTCATCGGAACCCCGAAGCGTAATTGTCAACGAGAAGACTGGACGATGGCGGTTACGACTTGGGACACGACGTATTCAGGAGTCGCGATCGGAATGAAAAGCCTCACCGTCGAGCTCGATTACGAGTTTGTATTGGTGATAGACGAAATCGACCCTGGCGATAAGCCTTGTCCCATAGCGTGTCGTCCTCGTATTGATGTCGTGCTCGTGCTTGTGAGGACGAATTTGGTTTTGCGGTTTCCTGTGAGGACAAATTTTGGCGAGGCTTAGGATCGGGGCGTGAATCCGTTGTCGGCTGGCGTAAATCGAACGTTGCGCAGCCTTCGAACCGGGGACCGGAGGGGACTCCTTTGGGGGGTCTTTTTGTTGCTGTTCGGGTTTTGGCGCAATCGGCGCAAGCGGGGCCGGGAGGTATTGAAGAAGACAACCGTGAAACCCGGCGAGACCCTCGTGATCAGGGGAACCACATTGGGCGACGCCGGCCAGGGGCCGAGCCCCCCGCCCCCGGTTCAGACTTTGTAGACCTCGACGACGGCGCGGCCGGATTTGCCTTTGCGACGGCCGAGCAAATAGGCCAGCCCAACCACAAGAGCGATCCCGGCGCCAGCCACCATGGCCGTGTTCTGGGCGTTCTCCTTCGTCTCGCTAACAACTTGGGTGATCTCGCGAGCCTTGGCCTCGACATCAGCCTTACTGATCGTCACTCGACATCCTCCAGAAGATGAGTCCGGCGGCCCCGCCGGCCAGGACGACAGTCAAACCCCTTGCGCCGATTCCCCACCAGGGTGTGTCGGGGAGAAGGCGGCGGAACAAGGTGAAGGCGCCCAAGGTCAGAAGGATCGCGGCGATCGCAAACAGCGCTCCTGCGCCAAGGCCAAAACCGGCGTGCTTGCCAAGCTTCTTCGCGGGCTCGAGTGCCTCTTGGCGGAGATACTCCTTCGACATGTCGACCAGCTCGCGAACAAGCTCCGGAATCTCCTGGGGTCCCGCTTTCATATTGCGAGGCTAACAACTCAATCGGTCCTGGCTGCACGCCTAACCTCACACGATGGGGAACCGGATCCTTGCTGCGCGAGGTCGCCACCTCGAGGAGGGACTCGGTCCTCGCTTCCGAGCTTTCTTTTGGGGCCAAGCGATCTCCCAGGTCGGCGATTACGTCGCATATCTCTCGCTCCCCCTCTACGTGGCGTTTCTGACCGAGTCGACCTTCAGTCTCGCCGTCACCTATTCCCTCGAGACCGTTCCCGCCCTCCTCCTCGGCCTCGTCGGCGGGGTGTTGCTCGATCGACTGCCCCTCCGCTCGGTGATGATCGTCTCCGATCTCGTGCGCGCCGGCGCCTTCTTCGCTCTAGGGGCCATCGCCCTCGACCCCGCTCCCTCGGGCCTCTACCTCGTCTTTCTCCTCGCCTTCGTCCTCGGGAGCTTTTCTTCGATCTTTCAGGGCGGCATGTTTGCGGTGATTCCCGCGCTCGTACCGCCCCAGCACATCACCCTGGCCAACAGCCGCATTGCCACCAGCCAACAGTTCGCCCTGGTGGTCGGGCCGTTACTTGCGGGCGGCCTCGCCGGTACCTTCGGGGTCGCTCCGGGATTCTTTCTCAACGGTGTCACGTTTCTTATCTCCGCGGTGTCGGTGTTCATGATCGGCCCGGTGCCGGTTCGGCTCGAAGCCGAGGAACGGAAGGGATTCGCGTCCGAGGCCTGGCACGGGCTCAGGTTCTTGTGGAACGAGCCCAGGCTGCGGGCCTCGACCATCGCCGCGGCCGCCGCCAACGGCGCGGTCGGCTTTCTCGAATCGACGCTGGTGGTCATCGGCGTCGACCTCCTCGGTGCCAACGAAGCCGAGTTGGGGTGGCTGTACGCATTCCTTGGCGTGGGTGGCATCGTGGGAGCGGTGTTCGCGCCACGGCTCATCAAGCAATACGGGCTCGGCCGGGTCCTCACGCTCGGATTGATGCTCTTCGGGTTCAGCTTCTTCGTTGTCCTCCGGCTCAACTTCGGCTGGCTCGCGCTGCTTCTCTTCAGTGTGATGTTCATCGGCCTGTCCCTGGTCAATGTCCCCCTCTTCACCATTCGCCAGACTTACACGCCACCGATGATGTTGGGGCGTGTGATCTCCGCGGCGAGAACGATCGGCTGGTCGACCCTGCCGGTCGGCGCTTTGGTGGGCACCGCCATCGCTGACTCGACGGGTTATGAACAGGTCGCCCAGCTCGCACCATTGCTCTTAGTCATCACCGGCTTCGGTCTCGTCTTTAGCTCGATCTGGCGTGACACCTTCGGACCGGGGCAAGCTATCTCCAGAGTGGCAAAACCATCTAGTTCGTAATTCCACGAACTTCGGACCACATGTTTTATCTTTGCTTCGCGTCGGACGGACGGTCCGCGACGAAAGTGAGGATCGATGGCAACGAAGAAGTCGGCCGCCAAGAAGTCGGCCAAGAAGGCTCCCGCCAAGAAAGCGGCGAAGAAATCAACCAAGAAAGCCGCCAAGAGGAAGTAAGTCGCTCCGCTAGCGAGCAGAGAGCCCTCGCCTCGAGCGGGGGCTCTCTCTGGTTCTATCTGTTGAAAACTCGAACCCTGGGTTCGCAGCCGTGTCCAACACGGATACCGGCCCACAGAACGGTTGCGATTAGCGGAAAACAACCGGGCGACCTCCTCACCCACCTCGAAGCAGCAGGGCCCGATGGCCGGGCCAATGTGGGCGACGGTCGGTGCGATCCCGGCCCCACGCATCGCTGCGACCAGATTGGGGACCACTTCGGCATGCGCCCCCCGCCAGCCGGCATGGGCGACGCCAACCCCACCTTCGCCGCCGATCACCACCCCACAGTCGGCGGTGAGAAATAGGGCGCCGCCTCTTCGGGCGCCGCGACTGGTGGCGGATCGCCATCAGCCCTTCACCTCGATGCCCAAGGCCCACGCTTTAAACACAGCCCGACTGGTTCTAGGTCGTTCCCGTGCCCACTGCCCGCATTCGATATGAGGTCTCGCGGTTCGTTCGGACCCCAGCCACCGTGGCGACAGCGGTGACACTCGCGACGAGCAACCCCAAAAGGCCGCCACTTCCAATGCCCGCGGTTGTGCCCACGACACCAAGCACAACGATCATGGCCTTTCGCACTGGTTGGCGCCAGATCTCGAAACGTCGATGAAAGGTGGCCATCGCTTCTCGATCCCAAATCTCGGAACCGGCGAACACAGCCATCCCGCGGATCAGGCCGAAGACTGCGCCGAGGAGCAACGCATTCACCGCCGAGCCTCCGACGGCTCCCGCCACCACCAACAGGTAGACGCCGGCGGTCATGATGTAGGTCGACAGACCAAAGCCGATCTGCCAACCGAACCCCGCCCCGTAGATCCATCCTCGATAGCGATTCAGCCAGTGTTCGTTCACCTGCCGGTCGTGACCTGGCAACTGGAAGCCAGCCAGCCTCCCGTCGGACGCCACCGAAACTAGGGCCACTACGGCCAAGATCAAGAGCTCGCTCGACTCTCCGATCGTCCCGATCGCCAACGCCGGCAGAGCGATCAACGCTCCTAGCGTGACTCCCCCGACGAATGACCCAATGACGTACCACCAGGCTGTCGCCGAAAACCGGTGGCCGCGGGTCGCCTCGGTCAGCGGGGTGATCGTCGACAGCATCGAAACCCCACACGGAGACCACGTGCTTCGCACCGCGGCGGCCACTGCCACCAACATTGCCAACAGGAATGTCATCCCGACAACTTAGTTCAGACCGGCACCGCCAGGGATACAGCCAGCCCCGAGTCGACGGCGCCGGTCATGGTTCCCAGCTGGCGTTCGCCGCCGTCTTCAGCGAAGACCATGTCGCTCTCGAGGCTGACCTGGGAAAAGGTCTGCACACTCGACTCGTAACCACTCATCGCATAGACCTCTGCGCAAACATCTGCTGGCAGCGCGACTTGGGAAGTGGCGATCTTGCTGCCGGCATCGGTGGCCGAGGCCAGATCTGGATAGACCTCGAAATGGATATGCGGCCAACGACCCTGATAGCAAGCTGGGAAAATCGACGCGAACCGGACGGTGCCGTTGGCATCGGCTTCCTGCACCCCACGGAGGGAGTTCTGGTCGGTGGCCCCCTGCGAATACAGGGAGTAGAGACCCGCGGCATCGCACTGCCAGGAGTAGACCGCCGCTCCCGCGTAAGGAGCGCAGTTGTTGGCGAGGTCGAGCACCGTGTACTGGATCTCCAGCGGCACGCCCGTGGCGGTGCCGCTCAAGCCGCCAAAGCTCGTCGTGATATCGGAGCGGACCACCCCTTCGGTGGTCAAGACATTGGGCCCGTTGCTGCCGTCTCCGGGATAAGGCCCGTTCGTCTCCGCCGGGATGACCTCGCACTCGGCGTCCGGCACAGGTGTTGTCGTAGCCGAGCCGCCGCTGGTGGTAGAGACAGCCGTGGTGCCCGTCGATCCGGTGGTTGCGGAAGCCTGAGTCGTCGACGAGGAAAGCAGCGTCGTCGTCACCGCTCCCCCACCGCCACAGCTGATGATCGCCAGGAGGCTCGATCCGGCCAGCGCTCGCAACGCTTGCCGGCGGTTGATGAGTGTCGACAGGTCGTACTGGAGGCCGCGGTCGAACTCCTCGAGTTCGAACTGGTTGTGTTCGTGATTCACGATTTCGTCCTTTCTTCCGTCAGTCGGAGTGAAATTTCCCAGCCTGTGAACGGACCGAGAATTCTCCGAGATCATCCACCCAAAACCTTGGAAGGAAAGAACGCGAAAAATAATCTCCAATTTGAGGTGACAAATCGAAAAACCGTGGGTATAAAGCATTCATCAGATCCCGGAGTTGAGACCTCGGTCTCGACACCGGGATCTGTGTTTTCCGCTCCAATCTCGAGGAATAGCCCCTGATGGAGACGGTCGCCCCCCTTTTCGTGGTCGCGCTTCTCCTCCTGGCTGGGGTGCTGGCTGGCAAGGTCTCCGGACGCTTCGGGATTCCTGCCCTCCTTCTCTTCCTGGTGATCGGCATGCTCGCCGGCTCCGACGGACCCGGCGGGATCGAGTTTGTCAACGCCGAGTTGACCACCCAGGTGGGATCAGTAGCGCTCGCCTTCATTCTTTTCTCCGGTGGCCTCGACACCCGTTGGAACCTGGTGCGCCCGGTGTTGTGGCCAGGACTTTCGTTGGCGACGATCGGCATCATTGTCACGGCCACCATCGCCGGGATCGCCGCCAGCGTCATCTTCGACTTTCCGATCCTGATCGGCCTGCTGGTGGGAGTCATCGTCTCCCCCACCGATGCCGCGGCGGTCTTCTCGGTGCTTCGGGCCCGCAGCATCGGCTTGCGTCGGGGTCTCCGGCCCTTGCTCGAGTTCGAGTCGGCCAGCAACGACCCGATGGCGGTCATCTTGACGATTGGCATCACCGAGCTGATCGCCTCCCCCGAGGTGTCGGCAGCGTCGCTGGCCCTCCTCGTCGTCAGGCAGTTCGCCCTTGGCGCGGCCTTGGGACTGCTGCTGGCCCATGGGGCGATCTGGCTCACAAACAAGCTGCGGCTCGAATACGAGGGCCTCTACCCGGTGCTCACGGTGGCCGTCGTGCTCTTGATTTTCTCGGCCACCACCGCGGTCGAAGGCAGCGGATTCCTCGCGGTGTATCTGGCGGGGCTGACCATGGCGCGTCACCGGCTCGTTCACAAGCGGTCGATCGGCCGGTTTCACGACGGCATTGGGTGGCTGATGCAGATCGCCATGTTCTTGTTGCTTGGCCTCCTGGTCTTTCCGTCGGAGCTGCCCACAGTGGCCCTGCCGGGGTTCGGTCTGGCGCTGGTGCTCATGTTCGTAGCCCGACCCCTGGCGATCCTGATTTCACTGATGGGATTCCACTTCACCTGGAAAGACCGGATCCTCCTGGCCTGGGTGGGACTGCGTGGAGCGGTGCCCGTCGTCCTCGCCACGTTTCCGTTGGCGGCGGGGGTGGCGGGCGCCGACACGATCTTCCACGTCGTCTTCTTCGTCGTGTTCCTGTCGGTGGCCGTGCAGGGGACGACCATCTCGACCTTGGCTGGTTGGCTGAAGCTGGACAAGAACACGTCAGAGTCCGACCGACCGGAGCTCATCACCGGGGGGGAATCGCTCCGCTCGTTGGTGGACATCGGAGTGCCGGCGGGCTCCTGGGTGGATGGAAGGAGGATTGTCGAGCTCGATTTGCCGTCGGGCGCTTGGGTCACACTGATCACGCGCGACGATCACTATTTGGTGCCGCAGGGACCGACCATTCTCCACTCCGGCGATCACCTCAAGATCCTCGCCTCCCATGCAGAAGCGGAGCGGATCACAGAGAGCCTGGGACGTGCGCAGCCGGCGCGGAGGCGCTAACGCAGCAAAAGACACGAGTCGCCGAACTCGTGCCAGGCGTAGCCAAGATCGACGGCGCGGCGGTACATCGATTCCATCAGTTCGCGACCCGCCACCGCCTCGACTAGTTCGAGATGTGACGCCCGCGGCTCATGCCAACCGGTGAGCAGGCCGTCGATAGCCCTCAGGTTTGAGCCATCACCAATCACCAAGTCGGTGTAGCCGTCGTCCGCCGACAAGAAGCCGGTCTCATCGGCGACAGTCTCGAGCGCCCGAACGACGGTTGTCCCGACCGCGATTACGCGTCCACCGCCGATGCGTAGTGCATTCGCTGCCGCCGCGGTCGCGGCGGGTACGGAGTAGTACTCCTCGGCCGGGTGTTCCCCTTCCTCGAGGGAGGCCACACCGGCGTGTAAGACAACCGGCAAAACCGCGATTCCCGAGGCGATCAGATTGGCGATCAGCTCGGCGGTGAAAGGCCGGCCAGCAGAGGGCATCTCCGCCGAACCCGGATGACGCGCGTAAACAGTTTGATAGGCATCGAGCGGCCAGGCAGCCGCGGCATATCCGTATCTGATCGGTCGGCCGAATCGGTCGAGATAGTCGAGAACGTCACCCGCCCGATCGACGGTGACGATGAAGAGTCGGGAAGCCACCGGGTGTCGAGCGATGGTTGTGATCGCGCCGCCGCCTTCCAAGCTCAGGCGGCCACCCCCAAAGTCCGGAAGTGGCTTCGTGCCGAGCCCTTGGGGACGGCGTACCTCGACCGTCCAGTTGCTATCTGGCAGGCGGGACGAGAAATGCACGACCACCTGCTCCCCTCGCTCGGTGGTCGCATCCAGCGCGGCCGGCAAAGTGGCGGAGGTATTGATCACCAGCACATCGCCGGACCGAAGGAAATCAGGCAGGTGGGGAAAGGTTGTGTCGATTATCTGCTGGTCGCTCCGTGATCCCACCATCAGCCGCACCTCGTCGCGGCGTCCCGGCGGCTCGCCTTTCTCGAGGTGGGCGGGCAACACGAAGTCGAGGGCGGGCACGGTCACGCGAGCTGTCGCGCCTGATAACGGCCGGATGGAGGCCGCTCGTCAATCAACTTCAACAGACCGGGGACGCTGGTCTCGGGAGGTGGGCGGTCGCTCACGTCCTCACCCGGGAACGCCTCCTGTTGCATACGCGTATTCATGTCGCCGGGATCGACCCAATAGATCGAAAGGGCGGGCTCCTCGGCGGCGAGGACTCGGGTCAGTTGCTCGAGCGCCGCTTTCGATGACCCGTAGCCGCCCCAGCCTTCATAGCCCTCAACGCCCGCGTCGGAGGTGATGTTGATGATGATCCCTTGGCTTCGTCTGAGCAGGGGAAGGAATTCCTGAATGAGGGCGAGCGGCGCCAGAAAGTTGACTTCGTAGACCCGGCGGAGAACGTCGAGCGGGTAGACGTCGAGTCGAGGCTGAGGAGAGGGTCCGAGCAGCGAGGCGTTGTTCACCAACAGATCAAGGCCGCCAAAGGTGCCGATCGCCTGGGCGAGGTGTGCCCGATGCTCGGAATCGGACACGTCGCCGGCCACGCCGACCAAGCGCTCATTTCCGATGTCGGCAAGCCCCGCCTCTAGTGCGTCGGCGTCGCGCCCGTCGATCACCACTGAGAAGCCACGATCGAGGAGAGACTCGGTCAGTGCTCTTCCCAATCCGCGGGAACCACCGGTCACCAGCGCCACCGGGCTCACTTGTCCGAACCAATCTGGACCATGGAGCAACGACTCTAACCAACCGGCGACCGATAAAACAAGAAATCACTGGTTTTATTGTGATAACTGGGACGAACGCTCCTAGAATCGAGTCATGCCGATCGTCGAGCATCCGGCGTTGACCGCGCTCCCCCTGACCAAGCGCACCCTGCTGAACAACCTCAAACGGTCAGGGGAGATGACGGTCGAAGCTCTCGCCGATGCCGCCGAGCTCACCGTTTCTGCGACCCGCCAGCAGCTAACCGGGCTCCAACGCGACGGCCTGGTCGGTGTGAATGAGACCAGGAACGGGCCCGGCCGCCCCCGGCACCGGTACACGCTCACACCGGCGGCGGACGCCCTCTACCCACGGGCGTACGCCGAGCTCACCAACGAGTTACTCGACTATGTCGATGAGGCCGACCCCGAGCTGATGCAGGAGATCTTTGCCCGCCGTCGTCAACGGCGGATTGATGCAGCCCGAAAGCGGCTCCAACCTTTGACCGCTTTTTCGGACCGAATGGCTGAGCTGGCGCGGATCCTCGACGACGACGGTTATCTCGCCGAGGCGATCGAACTGGCCGACGGCAGCTATGCCATCGTCGAGCACAACTGCGCGATCCTTGGTATCGCGATGCGTTATGGCCAGGCGTGTGGCAGCGAGCTCGAGTTCATCAGAGCCGTGCTTCCCGACGCCACGGTGGAACGAACGTCACACATGTTGAGCGGGGCCTACAACTGCTCATACTCGATTAAGCCCCATTAGCTTGGCCCACACGATCGCAACCCTACCCCCAACCCCACTCCCCGCTCCGCTGCTGAATGGAGGTTCGTTACTTCGCCGCTGCGGATGATCGTTTTGATGGGCTGGGATCTCCGGACGCTGATGGACGAGTTCCCGCGCTTAAGCGGTCGAATCCAGCACGCCATCGTCGACCGGCCCGAGGGCTGACCGACCGAACCCTGAAGAGGTCGAAAATAAGCGGGTCCTCCGACGTACTCGAAGCCGAGGCGGCGGCCGAGACCGCCTTCAACAGCCTCTTCCTCGGACTAAGGCCGTGGCGCTACTGGTGGAGTGGACAGGACTGGGCGGCTCAGACTTGTACGAGTTCGCTCTGACCTACCGAGCGCCGTCACTCATCCTCTACGCCGCCTGCTGAAGCCGAAGCCGCCAACCTCTTCTTCCAGCTGATCTCCTCCCGCTACGTAAGGGCCTCGGTCATCGTCACCTCCAACAAGCCTTTCGGTACTCACGACTCCTCCTAAATGCTTGCGCAGGTCATCGAGTCTGGTTGCTACGACCAAAACTCGTCATTAGCGGCCTGGTCGCCTGCATACAACCAGCTCTCGACAACCTTCCCATCCCGGATGTGGAACACCTGGACTCCGTTGTTGTCGAGGCTCTTGCCGCCGCGCTGGGCGGTGCCGCGGGTTAGGGCAACGCCGTGGTCGTCGTTGGCCAAGATGTCATGCACCTCCACCTTCAAAGTGCCGCCGCTGAGTTCGGCACTCTTACCGAAGAACGCCAGGACGCTGTCCCGGCCCTTGTGGTCCCCGGCGAGCGGATTATTTCCGGGAACGTGCCAAACAATGTCATCGGCGAATAGCTCGGCGATCGCCGCCATGTCACCTTTCCCGAACGCGTCGTAACCGCGTCGCAATAGGTCTTCGTTGGGGTGCGCCATTGTTTGTTCCTCCTCAGGTTCGATCGGCTGAGCCTAGCGACCACCCACCACGGCAGTTCGGGTGCAGATCTGATTCCTTTTCGCTCGGGGACTCACTCCGGGTGTGGGTTGCCGTCCATGGATCCCCGCGAATGAGGGTTTTCTCACCGCCATCTCATGTTGGGCTCATTCACCTGGAAGAAGATCCGCCCCTTCAGCTCGCGAGACGTTGATGGCGATGTACGAGGATTTGCCAGCTGTCACCGATGTGCCAGGAACCGCGGAGATCTTGGGGATTTCAGAAGACACTGTCCGGTCCCTAATCGCACGTGGTGAGTTGAAGTCGCTTCGCCTTGGTCGGTTGATTCGAATCCCTCGACATGACCTAGTCGAGCTTCTGACGAGGGGAAACCTTGAGCCCAGCCACCGACCTGAATCATAGATCTCTACGGCCCGTGACCTTGGCGGGGGTTGCTCTCAGTGAATCTCAAGCCCGAGAGTTGACGGAACGCATCCGGGTCACCGTAGAAGACGTTTGGTCGTTGCTTCTCGAAGCTCACAATGGGCGGGCCTGGGAAGCCTTGGGCTACCCGAATTGGCGCGAGTACGCACAGCAAGAATTCGACTTCAGTCGGAGCCAGCCGTATCGACTCTTAGATCAGGGCCGGGTCATCCAAGCGCTCGAATCAGTCAATTCCCCAATTGGGGAAAAGCCCAACGAAGCCCAGGCCCGCGAGCTCGCCCCTCTCAAGGACGACCCCGAGAAGATGAGCGAGGCATGGTCGGAGGCAGTGACCGAATCCAACGGCAAGCCGACCGCGCAGCATGTAGCCAACGCCGTCAACCGGATCACCCGCGTCCACTACTGCCGGGCTCGGGGCTGCGACCAGTCGTTTAGCCACCCCGTGAGGCATTGCGCCTGTGGGCAGCATTTCACTTCGGAGAACGCCGGGTTACACCGCGGCCATGCGGCTGTCTCAAGCGAACCGGAGAAAGCTGAGTTAGAGCCTCAACGGAACCCTGGGCTCTACACCTCCGACTCTGACGATTGGTGGACTCCTCAAGACATCATCCGGCGAGTCGAAACAACGTTCGACGCACCGATCGACTTGGACCCCTGCTCCAATCTCGGCCGGCCAAACGTCCCCGCTAAAGCGCATTTCACCGTCGAGGTCGACGGACTAGCCCGCGGGTGGTTCGGGCGGGTGTTCATGAACCCTCCTTACGGCGATGCCCTTCCCAGGTGGATAGACAAACTCGTCAGCTCGTTCGTTGACGGTGCGGTCGATAAAGCGATCGCACTGGTTCCGTCGAGGACTGACACTCGCTGGTTCCGTTCACTGCGCCCGTACCCGCGCTGCTTCATTTTCGGCCGGCTCAAGTTCTCCAAATCGGACAACTCCGCCCCGTTCCCGTCGATGGCGGTCTACCTCGGGCCTGACACGGAACGGTTCGTCGAGGCCTTCTCCCCAATCGGTGACGTGTTCAAGGTCATCGAATGACCACCCTCGTGAAACGGTTCTATCAACGCCTAGCTTCGCTTCCCTTTTCGGTGCCGCGTCCGGTTGACCGACTTGCGTTGTGGGCGGCAGGACGTCTCGGGAAGACCCAACGATGACCCCTCTCGAGGTAGTCCTGGATCGACTCCGGGACAGAGGCCTGAAGACCAAGCGAAGTGGCGGAGAGTGGATTGCTCAATGCCCAAGTCACGAAGACAAGACGCCATCCCTAAGCCTCGGGGAGGGTGCAGACCTAAAGCTCCTCGCGCATTGTCACGCGGGCTGCGAGACCGAGAGGATCGCTCGGGACCTCGGCATGTCGATGTCCGAATTCTTCGTCAACCACGAGACCAAGTCGAATGGCGACCAAATCACCGCCACCTACGACTACACCGACGAGGAAGGCGAGCTCCTTTTTCAATCGGTCCGCTACTTCCCGAAACGCTTCAGGCAGCGAAAGCCCAACGGGAAGGGTCGTTGGATTTGGGAGATCAAGGGCGTCAGACGGGTGCTGTACCGGCTTCCCGAAGTGGGGGCCGAAACCAACCAGGTTTATGTAGTCGAAGGGGAGAAGGACGCCGACCGGCTGGCGAAGCTCGGGGTTGTGGCAACCACCAACCCGATGGGAGCGGGCAAGTGGGAAGAGGAGTACACCAGCCAACTTCGTCATGTCGCCCAAGTAGTGGTCGTGGCCGACCAGGACGAGAAGGGGCGACAGCATGCCGCCGAGGTGGTCGCTTCACTTCGCCTGGCAGGAATCACCGTCACCCTGGTCGAAGGCCTGGTCTGGAAGGACGTCTCCGATCACCTCGACGCCGGCCACAGCCTCGACCAATTGGTGACAGTCGAACTTGTCCCCGATGGGCTCCCGCGACAGGTCGACCTCGAAACTCTGATGAGCGGGGAACGACCCGCCCGGGAGTGGTGCATGGAACCAATCTCGCCGGCGGGCCTTCTCGTCGGGATAGTCGCCAAACGAGGTGACAGAAAGTCGCTCCTCAACCTTTTCATGGCCGGCTGCCGGGCGACCGGTCAGGCGGTCCTCCACCAACCCGCGAGCGACCCGATCCACGTCGCCTACATCGACCAGGAGATGGGAGAGGACGACCTCTATGACCGGCTATCCGACTTCGGCTGGAACCCGGACCACCCTGACTGGTCGAAGCTCAAAGAGCACCTCCACTACTACCAGCTGATCGACCTGCCGCCCCTCGACACCGAGGAAGGCGGGGAGATGCTCGAGCGGATCGTCGACCGGGACGGAGCTCGGCTGGTCGTGATCGACACTCTGAGCCGGGTTGTGACCGGGGGCGAAAACGACAACGACACCTTCAAGAGCCTGTACCGACATACCGAGATCAGGTTGAAGCGGAAAGGTGTCACCGTCCACCGGCTGGACCACCTCGGCAAGGATCCCGCCAAAGGATCGCGGGGAGGATCGGCCAAGGAAGACTCCCTCGACGTTGTCTGGCAGATGGAGAGGTCTTCCGCCGAGAACACCGTCATCCTCACCAAGACCAAAGGGCGACAAGATGGCTACCCGGCCCGGCTCACGATCCACCTCACGACGGTGAACGGGGTCACCTCGTTCACCACTGCCGACAAGATGCCCGACTGGCTGCCGGACCTGGTCGCTCAAGTTGACGCCCTCGGACTGCCCGACTCGACCGGGGTGCCAACCGTCCAGAAGGCTCTCAAGGATGCCGGCATAGGCAGACGACGGGCCGACTTAGTACTCGTTGTTCGGTTCCGAAAGGCTCGGGAACACCTTGGGAACACCCCCTGGGAACAGTTCCGGGAACACCCCGGAACACAGCCCGAGGAAACCCTTATGAACGTTGACGAAACCGAGTGGGAACACCCTCGGGAACACCCCGGAACACCTGGGGTTGGTGTTTCCCACCCTATAGGTGGGAACACCCCCTGGCCGGGGGTTGAAACCGACGACGACTACGAACCGACCCTGGATGACCTCGAATCGGTCGATGACTACCCGCTCGAGGAGGTCGAGCTGTGACCAACGAACCGACCTGTCCCACCTGCAACCTTCCCTATGGCTTGATGCCAGGGTGCGTGTCACCCGACGCCGAACGTTTCTTCCCCTACGGGGAGGAACCCGATGGACCCCCACCGGACGAACAGCCGTGCTACGACTGCGCCGCCCATCCTGGTGCGTTGCATCACCCTGGCTGCGCCGGCGCCTACTGCCGAGAAACCGGGCTTCAAGGATGCAAGAGGCTGATGGGTAGGGGGCTTGCCGATCGCAAAAAGGCCGCGGGCCCCAAGAGCCTTTGGCCCGTTTTTTGCACGGAGAAAATGAAACGGTGGCGAGCCGTTCACGAATGGATAAAAATACGCTCAGCTTCTTGGGAGTTGTGCTCTCCAGCTTTTTCCGAAGCCCCCTTCCCCCCCTTGGGAAGGTCAACCGTCGGATTTCCGACAGTCCTACGGTCCGCACGGATCACATTTGTCGGGCGCAATGACGCAGGTTCCTAGTGCCTAGACGACCTTCGAGCACCTTTTACAGCGGCCCCTTCTGGCAGAAGCTGCGGAAACAGGTGCTCGACCGTGACCAGTGGCGCTGTGTCCCCGAGCATGAGGGCTGCCGCTTCAAAGCTCCGTATTCGCTGAAGACTGCTGGCAAGTACACAGCCCATGTGCACCACGTCATTGACCGCGCCGACGGTGGTCAGGACCGTCCCGAGAACCTTGTCAGTGTTTGCTCGAGTTACAACATCGGCGAGGGGAAGCGCCGGCAGGCGGCGCGGGCGCGGAGGATGCGTGAAATCGAACAGGGCAAGTCAATGGGGTTGCGGTACTCGCCGCCGCGAGAGTGGTGAAACGATCCAGGAACCGATTGCAAACCGGCTTGAGAGGAAGGTGAAGACGTGACGGAAAACCCGCCGGCGAACAGCCCCATGAGAGCTTTCTCCTCTGATCGATCGGCCGGGATCGTCTTGCTCTGTCTCGTTGAAGAGAACCCACTCACGGTCCGGTGATACTCCCTTCCCATCCCTCCCTCCTCGATGAAGTCAATCGTGCTCGGAGCCAGATCCACTTCCCGCTGCGATTCCTCAACGCCAACTGATGCGCGGCAAGCGGCTCATGCCCCGACGGCGGGCTTCACGCTTCTCAGCAAGTTGTCGAACAGCATCCGGCTTCTGTTGAATTAAGAGATCTCTTGGGCGGCGGAAAACAAGGTGCGACGTCGGCGAACGGACGGAAATTCGAGCGTCGAGGATCTCCCCGTCGCCCCGCAGCCTGGACTTGGGCCAGTCACCTCCGGGGGCACTGACGGCGCGAAGCACGGATCTTTCCACGACAAGCAGAACGGAGGGGATGAAGTCGCGAGAGGGGACCCCCTGTCGGGCCCCCCACTCGCATTTGGATGTGGTGTCTTCAGCCTTCGGATTAGTCGTCGTCAGCGTCGTGGTGAACCACCGTACCGTTTCCGGCGTCGACTTTGACGTCGACGATTCCACTGCCCGTGTCGACTTCTACCGAGTAGACAACTGAGCCGTTCTCGTTGTCGAGCTCGACCTGGACCACGGTTCCGGGGACGGCGGCCAGAGCGGCGGCCTGGGCCTGGTCAGCCGTGATGGTGGCCAACCCGGCGAGGGCGGCGGCCTCGGCAGCCTCCTCATCGGCCGTCTCGGAGCCGGTGTCTGCGGAGTCGGGGGCGGTGATCGACGAGGTGTAGCTCGGCGACTGATCCTCGGCTCCTGCCTCTTCGACGGGTTCGCCCACGTCGTTGGCCTCATTGGTCTCGTTAGCCTCGGTGGGGTCGTCGGCGCCGTTCTCGTCTCGGATTGTGTCGGTGTCGGCCGGCGCGGTTGCCACCTGCTTGGTCTCGGTGGCAGGCCCGCTGCCTCCGGTCTGAGCTATGGCGGCACCGCCGATCCCGAGGACCGCCAGAGCGGCCATCAATGCAGCCGCCAAACGAATTCCGTTCTTTGTGTCCATGCTCGCAACCTCCTGATCTGTTGATTGAGCATGTCTACACCATGCCTGACCGTCGCTGAGATGTCACTGAGTCATCCTGAGAGGCTCTCAGGATGAACACTTTTCTCAGGTTCTTCTCAGTATTTGGTTCGTACCCTCATTCTCTCCCGCATTAGGCGGGCGATGACCTAGAAACGGACGGGATTCATGAAACTTCTGGTGGTCGAGGATGAGGTGAGATTGGCGGCTTACCTCAAACAGGGCCTGGAGGCGGACGGCTATGCCGTTGACGTTGCTGCCGACGGTGAGGAGGGGCTGTGGCGCGCCCGCAGCCAGGCATACCAGGCGATTGTCCTTGACATCATGTTGCCCAAGCGGAACGGCTACCAGGTGTGTGCAGAACTGCGGGCGGAGGGGAACTGGACTCCGGTGCTGATGCTGACCGCTAAAGATGGCGATTTCGACGTAGCCGAAGCGCTCGACACGGGAGCCGACGACTATCTGACCAAACCGTTCTCGTTCGTTGTACTGGCAGCCCGACTCCGGGCGCTGGTCCGGCGAGGGGGAGCGACCCGGCCAGCGATTCTGGAGGTGGGCGATCTCCGTCTCGACCCGGCCAAGCATCGGTGCTGGCGAGGAGAGAATGAAATCGCGCTGACGCCAAAGGAGTTCTCCCTCCTCGAGTATCTGATGCGACACCCCGGAGAGGTGCTGTCCAAGCTCGAGATCCTCGGAGCGGTCTGGGACTGGAGCTTCGATGGCGGCCCCAACGTCGTCGAGGTGTACATCGGATACTTGCGCCGCAAGGTCGACGTGCCGTTCGGCCGCCGAGCGATCGAGACCGTCCGCGGGGTCGGCTACCGGCTCATATCTGATGACCGCTAGCCCTGGCCTGCGGAGACGACACGGCGGCGTCCGACTGGACGCCACCGTCGTCGCCACCCTCGTCGTGACCGCCACCCTGACGGTTGGAGCAATGGTTCTAGTGTCGATGATCCGTTCCGAACTCAACCAGAGCGTCGAGACGACCATCGTCACCCGCGCCCAGGACCTGGCCCAGCTCGCAAGGACCGGCAGCATGCCCGGCCTGATCCCGACCTCCCGCGGTGTCACAGCTCAGGTCATCGACGCCGACGACCGGGTGGTCGCCTCGACGGGGGATATTGAAGGTCAGGGACCGATCACCGCCATTGCAGCCGTGCCCGGGGAAGTAGTAACCATCACTCTCACCACACTCGATCAAGGCGACGACGATCAAGACGAGGGAGGAGAAGGCGACGGCGAGGGGCCCTACCTGACCGCCATCGCCGGAATTGACGACTCCGCGTCGGCCCGGGTGATCGTCGCCGGCTCCCTCGCCGCGGTCGAGGAGGCCGCCGCCGCTCTCGTCCCACTACTGGTCGGAGGGATCCCGCTCCTCGCCATAGTGGTCGCACTCACCACCTGGCTGCTGGTGGGCCGCACACTTCGACCGGTTCGGGCGATGACCGCCGAGGCTGACCGCATCACGGTCACTGACTTCGGCCGACGCATCCCCCTCCCCGAGCCGGATGACGAGATCCGCCGGCTCGGTGAGACCCTCAACCAGATGCTCGATCGCTTGCAACGCTCGGTCGTGCGCCAGCGCCGATTCGTCGCCGACGCATCCCACGAGTTGAAAAGCCCGGTCGCTTCCCTCTTGACGATGTCCGAAGTGGCTTTTCAAAACCCGGAGCGGATCACAATGAACCGCTTTACGGCTGATGTCGGTATCGAGGCGCGCCGCCTCTCGCTTCTCGTCGACGACCTTCTCACGCTCGCCCGCAGCGACGAGGGTGCCTTCACCCTGGAACCCGTCCCCTTCGATCTCGCCGACCTTGTCAACGAAGAAACAGCTCACCTGGCCGCCACGGGAATTGAGGTCAACCTCGACCGGGCCACTTCATCGCCGGTCGTGGCCGACCGCCGTCGCCTGGCGCAGGTGGTACGCAACCTTGTCGGCAACGCCGCCCGGCACGGACGCAAACGAATATGGATCGAGATCGGCCACGTCGAAGGCGCGTTAGAGCTGCTCGTCGCCGACGATGGCCCCGGCATCGCCAAGACCGACCGGGAGCGAGTCTTCGAAAGGTTCGTACGTCTCGACGATTCCCGCGGCCGCGCCGAGGGCGGAACCGGCCTCGGCCTCGCCGTCGCCCATGCCATCGTGCAGGCCCACCGAGGAACCATCGAAATCATCGACGATCCCAGATATCCAGGTGCCGTCGTTCGAATCCGGCTCCCAGACCTTCTACCGGGCGATGAGGGATGAAATGGGTTACCCGGTTAGAGGAATTTCAACCGCTGTTGGATGACGATTCGTCCGGCTGATCGGCCTCATCCTCGGAGAGTTGGTCGGACTGATCGTTTTCGGAGCCTGGCTGGTCCTCGTCACCTTGGCTCCCGTCGGCCTCCTCATCCGTCTCTGGGCCTGAGCCCTGTTCGGATTCGTCGGATTCGCCGGTCTGATCGGCCTCGTCGTTCTGGGACTGGTCGGCATCCGGTTGGTTGGATTGTTCTGGCGGCCAGTCGGCATTGCCCTCGGGCTGGTCGGTCTGGTCAATTCCCGGGTCGTCGATATGGTCCTGGTCTGGTGTGCCCGGCTGGGAAACCCTTCCCTGGTCGGACTGGCCAAGGTTCGGTTGGTCCACTCCATCGGGTATTTCGATTCCGAACCGGGAGGCGGCGGATGACACTGCTGACTGAACCGGGTCGGGAAGCGCGCCTGCGGCCGCGGCGGCTCCGGAAGCGGCAAGGGCAACCGATGCAACGGCGACCCTCCAGACCACACCGGCCGTGAGTGCTACCGCCCAGCGTCTCTTCGATGGGCTGCGGAGCCTCGTCGGTGCCTGCGCGCCTGTTTTATTGGACAGTCGCGCTGCCTCCGAAACCATCCGTATCTGATCGATTGCGGATTGTTCCTGAAGTGGAGCGTTCCCGGCCGCTCGGACAGATGCAATAACGGCTGCGAGTTCCGAATCGGCAATTGCTCCCCCGGAAAGAGCCGCTTCGACCTCATCATCGTTCATCATCTGGTCCCGCATGTCACCCTGGTTACCCCCGCGCATGCTCATGTGGTTACCGCCGCCTGCTCGATCGATTGGCGTAACGTCTCTAGCCCCCGGCGTTGAAGTTGTTTCACGGCTCCGGCCCGCTTCCCCCCCGGCCGCCGGGTTGCGGGCAATGAGTCCGTCCTCAACAGCCCCCTCGAGGGCTCGATGGAGGGTCAGGTGGAAGTAGTGCACGGTCTTGGTAGCTGGCCGCCGCTACTTCTGGCCGCCGACCCCGCCCTACGACCTCTCGTCCCCTCGGTTACCACCATCCTCAGCAACCTTTCCAAACCTGCCCTGGTCAATTGGTCAGCGCGGGAAGTGGCGACGTTTGCTGTGACGTTCCATGATCAATGGGTCGACCTGCCCGACGAGGCGGCTATAGACATGTTGAAACGGGCTCCCTACCGGAACATGTCCCGGAAGGGGGAAATTGGTTCGGCGGTCCATGCCGCGATCGACGCTTGGCATGGCGGCTGGCCGGAAGGGCAGGACCCGTACGTGCGGTTCCTGCAGGCCATAGAAAAGGCCCGGGCCGATGCGATAAAGCATTCGAGCGCCTCGTTAGCCCTCGGCAGGCGCCCCGGTACGGACCTCCTGGTTGGTTAGCGCTTTCCAGACCCGGCCGGGGCGCTGTCCTCAGAGAAATGTCACCTCGGTGTCACCTCTGAGTGCAAATGCTGGGTCTGCAAGATGAGGGCGGTCTAGAAAGCCCTAGAACCTGTTGAGTGTCGGAGGGGCGACTTCAACCCCAAGTACACGCGACCCGTGGGAGACGATACTCAGGCTGGCAGCTTGACCTCACCGGGATCTGCGTGCGCGTTGCATTCCTGGCGTACACTGTTGGCATGACCGAGCAGGAGATGGAACTCGTCACCGTCGATCCCGACGTGCTGCACGGCCAAGCGCACATCCACGGCACCCGCATCCCCGTCAGCCTGGTGCTCGGGTGCCTGGCCGAGGGGATGACCGAACAGGAGATCCTCAAGGAGTATCCGACCTTGACCGTTGACGGCATCCGCGCCGCAGCCGCCTACGGCGCTGCTCTCGCAACCGAGGACGTGCTTCCCCTACCACGTCCGTGAAGCTCGAGGCCGACGAGAACATCCAGGCTCGCGTCGTCCGGCTGCTCCGAGAGCATGACCACGATGTGGCCACCGTGCCAGAAGAGGATCTCACCGGCGCACCAGACCGCAACCTGGCAGAAGCTGCCGCCTCCGAGGACCGGATACTGATCACCCTCGACCGAGGCTTCGCCGATGTCCGCCGCTACCAGCCGGGAACCCACGCGGGCATCTTCGTTGTGCATGCCCGAGATCTGCTTCCCGGCCTCATCCTCATGCTCGTGGCGACGTTCCTCGCCGAGCACGCCTTCGAGGACTTCATCGGCTGCAACGTCGTGATCGAACCCGGAGCCTTACGGACACGTCGGCCGCCAGACGAGTAACTGGTGTCAACCAGGACGCCCACACGGGTTCCTATAGCGGACGGATTGCCGGCGCCTCGGCTGACGAAGCGTTTCTGCGCAAGTTCGTCCGATACGGACTGCGCCCGACCGGTAACCCTGAGCGGGCGCCCGATCTCAAGCCGATGCGAGGGTGGTTTTCGCGTTCTGCCGGTTGGTTTGGCCTGCAGAGGCGCGTGTTTAGGGTCCAGCGACCCGGGCTGCACCGACGCCGACTACACGGCGGGCTCCCCAACAGGTCCCCCAACCTCCGTACGGACTATTGTACGGACATAGTACAAGGTGCGCAGCAGGCCCGCTGGGACGGCCGCTCCCGTCGGTGAGCGAACCGCCCGCGCAAAGGCCTGCCCCGCTACCCCCCGCCTCGCCCCGGTCGTTCACGAAACCGCCTGTCGGTGGCCACAGCGCCCCTGCCAACGGGCGTCGGCCGAGGCGACCACGGTGAGGGGTCGGCGTTCTGAGACGAGGGTGACCCCGAGCCGGCGTTTGGTGCGCCCACACGCTCACCTCACCGCGCGTTTCTGGCTCGAGCGCTCCGACCAGATCGCCGAATCTGGCGCGGGTCGCATCCGTCCTCCCACGGCCGGCTAGTGCTAGTGCTAGTCACGTTGCTCTGTGCCACCGCGAGCCGGCAGCGTTCAGGGGCCAAGGCTCGGCCGATCGACCTTAAGGGCCCGCCCACGAACAACTTGCATGCATCCGGCAGCATCCGCGCTGGTGAGGAAGGCGCGATCGTGCAAGTAATATCGCGGCGGACCCTAAGCAGCTATATCGTTACTTGATCATGAGGACGATCGCCCACGACAACCGAGGAGGCCAACCATGACACCCTACATCGACCCCGTGGAGGCAGCAGCGGAGCACTACAAGCTGCTGCTGGACGGCCAGCGGGCGCGGATGATCGAGATGCGCCTTCCCCCGGGCGCTCGGGACAACGAGCATTCCCACCCGAACGAGTTCGTGTACTTCATCCAGGGCAGCAAGGCACGGATCCACGTCGGCGGTGAGGCGATGGAGCTCGACATCCCCGATGGGATGGTCATGGAGCACGAACCATGGACGCACTCGGTGGAGAACATCGGCGACCGCGAGATCGTGGCCATCATCTTCGAGCTCAAGGACTAAACCGTCCGGATCGGCGGACGGGCCCGATACGTCGGGGCAGAGCGCCGAGGTTGAGATCCTGGCGGGTGACACGATGTGGAGGAGGCCGAAGAACATTCCGCCCTGAACGTCGGCACCACAGAACTCCAGGCGCTCTTCGTCGAATTGAAGTAGGCGCGCGCCCAGCCCGAAGACGTGAAGGCGATCTGGCCGGTTGCCGAACATCTGAGCACGTAACGACGGTTCTGCGTCCACTCTCCGGAGGCGGGAGTGTTCCAGAACGCGCGGACGCCTCGAGAGTCGGCTCGCCCCAAGGTGTCGATGAGGGCGTCCCAGCCATGGCACCTCTCGGCGTGGGCGGCTACGCCGCGTGACGACCTGGCCGTGAACGGGCAGTCGCTGCTGGCCGCCACCGGGCAGGCAGGTCGTGCTGGCCGCCCACAATCACCGGTCCGCCGAAAAGGGACGACGGCGAAGGTGCACCCGGGCGGTCTCGTGCCGTGGCCGGGACCACGCTCCCCATCCGTCACTACAGGCCGAGACCCAGGGTGCGGTGCAGGGGTTCGCGGGCTAGGCGCTCGTGCGGTCGGACTGCATCATCGAGATCCCTGACGGCTTGGATGACGGCTTGGCGATTGCTGTAGCGGGTGCCGTCGAGCCAGGTGAGGCCGTGGCCCATGATGTCGAGGCCGAGTTCGTCGTAGGCGGCGCGGTGTTGGTCGATTCGGGCGGCGGCGGTGTCCCACAGCCGGGCGGCCGCCCGGTCGGCGGGTCGGGATCCGAGCCGGTCGACGATGACGGGGTCGTGATCGAGGTGGGCGTGGCGGGCCCGGGTTCCGAGGTCGCGGGCGAGCCGGTCGCGGGTGTCGGCGAGCTCGGCGGCCCAGTCGGCGCGGTGGGAGCGGGCCACCTCGAGCGCGGCGGCCTTCGCTTGGAGGTCACCGATCTCGCGGTGGAGCTCGGTGGTTCTGGCCTCGAGCGCCAGGATGGTGTGGTTGCAGGACTGCAGGTCGACGGGGCCTGATCGACCTCGCTGCGGTGGAGGCGTCGGACGAGGGGACGGTCGAGGGCAGCCAGGGTCTGGCAGGCCCAGGCCAGCTCGTCTCGTGCCTGGGCCAATTCCGCGACCGTGCGGGCGTGGCTGGAGCGGGCCTGCTGGAGCCGGCGGGGCAGGTTGCGGGTCTCGCTGTCGTGGGTGGCGATACGGTCGGCGAGGTCGTGGGCCTTCTGGAGGAGGGCGAGGAGTTCCGGGCCCGACAGCGGGACCGGCCGCACGTGCTCGGCCGCCACGGCCACGGGTCGACGCTGCAGCTCGGCGCGGCGGACGATGGCGGGCGTGTCGATCCAGTCGCGGCTGAGGGCTTCCGCGACGACGTCGGTGGCAGGCCGGTCGTCGTCGGTGACGACGTAGACGTCGTTGCTGTACCGGCCGCGGGTCATCGGCACGTAGATGCCCCGGGCGTCGGTCGGGCCATCGAGCAGGAGGAGGGAGCGGTCGACGGTACGGCCTTGGGCGGCGTGACTCGTCTGGGCGTAGCCGAGCTCGACATGCTCTGCCACGTAGTCGTGCGGGAGGCGGATGGTGCCGCTCGGCCCATGCGCGATGAGGTCGCCGCTGCGAGTGATGGTGGCGATGGTCCAGCGGTCGCGGTTGCGGACCATGGCGCCCCGGTCGGTCCGAAGCGTGCGGTCGTTGTGCCGGGTCACGACCTCATCGCCGACCCGGAGCTGGTAGGGCCCGGCGATTGCCAATGTGCCGTCGGGTGCGAGCTCGCCGGCGGTGAGGCGGCGTTGTTGGGCGAGCTGGTTGAGCCGGACCACCGTGTCGTTGGCCGGCGCGAGCATGGCGACCGTCTCGTCGTTCGCGCGGTGCTTGGCCCACGCCTTGATCACAGCGCGTTCGGCCCGACCCGGGCGGAGGCCGTGGATGCGGCCGGGCTCGTCGTATCGGGCTATTCGTTCCGTTGGAGGCGAAGCCGGGGAAGGAAGAAGAGGTGAAGAGCTTTCTTGAAGGAGGGCTCTCGTTGGTCGAGGGGGAGCCGGATACGACGGCATGGTTCGCGATCCGCCTTGGACCATCGAAGTTCGCAATCTTCGACGTGTTCCCGGATGACTCGGGCCGACAAGCGCACCTGTCCGGCAAGGTCGCCGAGGCGCTGATGGCGCGGGCCGACGAACTCTTCGCTCAGCCACCGGACATCCAGCAGATCGACGTTATCGCGGCAAAACTTTCTCAGTAGCGGCCCACAGACCTCCCCTGCCACGCCCCGGAGCCCTAGCCCACAGAACGGAGGGCCGGGTCCCTGGTCAATGCCCGAGTAGTCGATTTTGCGGAGAACTGGCTGGCCCACGGTTTCTTGATGGGTCGGGCTTTGGGCTGTCGCCGTCACACCGCCGGTTCGGCCTGGACCGGATACCGATTCGCTCGGCGTAGTTCCACCATCCTCCATCCTCGCCTCGACAGCTGCCGCCACTGCCGTGGGCGCCTCTCGATCAGGGTTGGTCGTAGGTGATCTGCAGGAAGTCGCCACTGGCGAAGAAGCTGGGAGCGCTTCTCGTGCAGCGGATGCGGATCCGTAGCTCTCCGGCGCTGACGTAGTTGGTGAGGGGCGCCGCCGGTGCCAGGTTGGCGATCAGCACCTCGGTGGTTCCGACAGTCTGGGAGTTGAGCTGGACCCAGGTGCTGTCGGTGAACCGCCAGATCGCCACCGTCTGCGTGCAGTTGCGGGAGCTCTTGCCCGAGTAGGTCACCTTGAGGTTGGTGAGGCTGCTGGTGACCCCGGTGAAGGTCCCGTACCAGGCGGTGGTGCGGGTACCGGAGGTGGTGGAGTTGACCTCGAAGAATGCGTTGTCATCGGTCGCCAACTGGGCGACTCCGCCGCTTCGTAGGGCCCCGGTCTGGATGACCACCGCCGCCGGTGAGGCGGTAACGGTGGTGACGTTGGTGGTGGTGAACAACCAGCTCACCTCCGCCGCCAGGGCGTTCCCGGCCACATCGGTGGCGGTCGTATTCACCGTCGCCGTGTAGACCGTCCCCTTGGTTAGGCCCGTGGGGTCGAAGGTCATGGTGTTGCCGCTCCACGAGAACGTCCCCTCCACCGACGGGCTGAGCGCGAAGGCGGCCTGGGCGGTGGCTTGGTTCATCGGCTCAGAGAAGGTCACCCAGACGTTGGCGGCGATGGCCACGCCGGTGGCGCCGTTGGCAGGCGAGGTCGAGGTCACCGTGGGGGCGGTAACGTCAGGTCCGGAGACCGCGGCGACCGCCGCCCCGATATCGAGTCGCCCGTTGGCCCACTGCGTCCCGGTGCCGGAAACCGCCTCGGCATTGTTCTGGAGCAGGCTGCGAATATCGATGTTGGACCCGGCGTTGATGGCGAACAACAGCGCCGCGGCCCCCGCCACTTGCGGCGCCGCCATCGACGTACCGGCGAGCTGGTCGTAGTTCAGGTCGTAGCAGGGACTGAGCAGGCCCATTGCCCGGCAGGAGGTTAGGAACACGTTGTATGTGGGCATGGTGGAGTAGATGCCCTCGGGGTCGTCGTAGGTGCCCATATCACCGCCCGGTGCGGCGAGATCGACCCAGTCTGCCCCAAAGTTGGAGTACGAAGCCTTGCCGTCGTCCCAGTCGGTGGCGGCGATCGCCATCACCGGCTCGTAGGCCGCCGGGAAGTTCGGCGTCGCCACGTTGCTGTTACCGGCCGAGGCGACGATCAGCACTCCGGCGCTGTGGGCGTTGTTGATCGCGGTCTGCTCGACTGGGCTGATTTCGGAGCCACCGAAGCTCATGTTGATCACCTTGGCGCCGTTGGCCGCAGCGAAGGTGATCCCGTTGGCGATGGCATCACTCGGGCATTGGCCGCTGTCGTCGCACACCTTGATCGGCATGATCTTGACCTCGGCCGTGAACCCGACACCCGCGGTTCCGATGCCGTTGTTGGTCTCGGCGGCGGCGATCCCAGCGACGTGGGTCCCGTGTCCGAAGCCGTCCTGAGGATTCGAGTCGTTGCTGATGAAGTCCCAGCCGGGAACGAGCTTTTCGTTGAGGTCAGGGTGGGAGGCGTCGATCCCGGTGTCGAGGATGGCGATCATCGTCGCCGTGAACGACCTGTCCCGGAGGGCGTCATAGGCGTCGAGCCAGTTGATATCGGCGCCGTGGGTGGGCGTGTCGCTCCCGTCGAACAGCGACCCATCGTTGAACAGGTCCCATTTCAAGGGGAAGTCGGTGTCGTTGGGCTTGGGCAAATCGGTTGGGTGTGAGTGCAGGACACGGACCCAGTTAGGTTCGGCGGACCGAACCCCAGGTAGCACTCGAGCGACTGCGGCCAGAGCTTTCGGGTTGCCGGCGATGCGGAGAACGAAGGCATCGCCACTCAGCAGCACCCGATCGACTTGGGCCGAGAGGGCGTCTGCGATCCCCTTTGGCCGGGTGACGCCACCGGAGTGTCGACGGCTGGGCAACGTTCTGACGGGTGAATGCCGATGTTTTGGTGCCAGATCCTGGATCAACCCGAAAGTTCGGGGCCCAGAGGTTGCCGTGCCCTTGGCGTCCCGTCAGCCATTCCAGGAACGGACAACCGTCGGCTGGCGTCCGGTCCAATAATCTTCGATCTCTTCGCGGCTCATCGGCAGGGCGGGGTGGTCGGCGACATCTGCCAGGTAGCCGAGGCCCCGCACGACGTGGAGCACCGCCGCTTCCGGCTTGGCCGGCCGACAACGCTCGACAAACATTGCCAGGCCCTCTTCGACCCGGTAGCCGGCGGCTTCAAGGACCAACAGATAGCCTTGCCGATACGTCCGGCCGGGCGGGACCATAACCTATGACTACCGCCGCCACAGCACCACCGACCTGTTCGCAGCGTTGAACGTGGCCACCGGTCAGGTGCTGTATGACTGCAAGCACAGACACGCCACCGACGTGTTGGCCTTCTTCAAATGGATCGACCTCCACGTCCCCCGCCACCTCGACATCCATGTGGTGTTGGACATCCTCTCCGCCCACAAGGCACCACCGGTGGCAAACTGGCTGGCACACCCCAAGAGGGCCCGCTGGCATCTCCTCTTCACTCCCACCAGCAGCTCATGGCTCAACCTGGTCGAATGCTGGTTCGCAGAACTCACCGAACGCGTCTACGCCGCGGCTTGTTCACCTCCGTCGCCTCGCTGATCGAAGCGATCGAAACCTGGACCGGCACTGGGACGACAACCCCAAACCCTTCATCTGGCACAAACCCGCCCAACAGATCATCACCAAAGTCCGCCTTGGCCGAACCGTACTCAGCCAAACCACATCCGCGACGCGTCATTAGGGAGCGGACTCAGGAGAGGTCCTCCGAGGCGATGTGCGTGGCCTCGACCACCCGGTCGTAGGGGATCTCGGCCTGGCGGTTGGCCTCCTCTACCACATTCGGCGACGGTCCCTCGAAGAGGCAGTAGCACTTGTCATCCCCGGGGATAAAGGTGGAGCGCAGGTAGCGAACCGGAGTCCCCTCCTCACGCATCCGGGCTGTGGTGGTCTTGGCCCGAGTGGCTGCGGCGGTGAGCTGGTCGGGCGTTATGCCGGGCAGGCTCCGCTCGACATAGTACATGGGCATAGTTTTCCTCCTTCGGGGCGGCTACCTTTCGATTGTACGCGACGGGAAGCGACCTGTATGGGCAGCTATCTGGCAGTGGTCTTCTCCGACCTGATGCGCCACTCCGAGGTATGGAACCGCATGCCACGGCAGGCCATGGTGGCGGCCATCGCCGAGTATCGTCACCTGGCCGACGGGCTGGTGGCCCACTACGGTGCCCTTTACCGCGAGTGGACCGGCGATGGGCACATGGTGCTCTTCGAAAGCGCCGACGCAGCGGTGCAGTTCGGCCTCAAGCTCATCGATGGCTGGAAAACAACCCGCGACTCGAACCCCACTCTAGGAGGTTTTCCGCCCCTCCCCCTCCGCGTGGGCTGTCATTTCGGGGAGAGCGCCCGGCTCGACGGAGAAGAGGCCTGGGTGGGCCGCGGCCAAATCCTCGCCAAGCGGGCCGAGAGCGAGGCGCAGGCCGACTCGCTCTATGTGACCGAGAACGTCCTCGACCTCATCGACCTGCCCATTTACGGCTTCGAGGCGGTGGGTGCCTTCAGACTGAAGGGGGATCACCTTCCAGAGCGAAGGCTGTACCGGGTGCTCCATTTCGACCACGCCGCTCTGGCCGCCAAGCCGGCCTCCGACATGAGCGCCGAGGACTGGTTCCTCCAGGCAGTGTCCTTCATCGGCACCGAGCGGGAGAATATGGCGGTGGAAGAGGAGTGCTACCGGGAGGCGCTCCGCCTGCGCCCCGACTACCCGGAGGCCCATAACAACTACGCCGCCTTGCTGCGGGCCAGGGGCAGCCTGAGCGAGGCGGCCGGGCACTACCGAGAGGCGCTCCGCCTACGCCCAGACTACCCGGAGGCCCACTACAACTATGCCTCCCTGTTGGCGGCGGTGGGCAACCCACAGGCCACCGCCGGGCACTACCGAGAGGCGCTCCGCCTGCGCCCCGACTACCCGGACGCCCACCACGGCTATGCCGGGCTGCTGGCCCGGTTGGGGGAGCCGGACGAGGCCGCCCGGCACTACCAGGAAGCCCTCCGTTTGCGACCCGACTACCCAGAGGTGCACAACAACTACGCCATCCTGCTCGAGGCCCGGGGCGCGCCCGAGGAGGCCGAAGAGCATTACCGGCAGGCCTTGCGATTACGTCCCAGCTATTCGGAAGGGCACTACAACTACGCGCTGTTCCTCGAGGACCGGGGAGATCAGACCGCCGCCGAGGAGCACTACCGGCAGGCGGTCCGGGAGTGGCCGGACTACGCAGAGGCGCACAACAATCTGGCGGCCCTGCTCCACCGGCGAGGCGATCTCGACGAGGCGCAAGAGCACTACTGTCACGGCCTGCGACTCCGTCCGGAGGACCCGGAGGTGCACTACAACTATGGCCTGCTGGCGGCCTCCCGAGGCGAGGAGGAAAAAGCTGAGCGTCACTTCCGGATCGCCTACGAGCTGGCTCCCGAGGAGCCGGTCTTCAGGTCGGCGATCCAGCCGCCGGCCTGAGCCGCGAAATTCTCGCGGCAGCTCCCGTCCTGCCTAGCCTGGCGTCTTCGCCGGTTCGGACCAGGAGGCGGCCGGGTGACGAACGGGCAGCGAGTGCCGGTTACGGGCTGGTTGTGAGACTGTCACGGCCATCGGCTCTTCCTGCAGCGTGGCTCGCTCGCCCCGGTTTGTCCCCGAGTCGGCCAATGGTGGAGACGGGCGAGTCGGTCATCCTTCACGGCCCGGTCGGCGTGGGCAAGTCCCACAGCCCGAGCCCTCGGGCATGCCGCCTACCGGCGGGGGCTGCGGCGCCATCTTCACCAAGACCAGCCGACTGCTGGCCGACCTGGCCGGCGGGCATGCCGACCGCAGCTGGGAGGCACGGCTGCGCCGCAGGGCCCGGCCGGCGCTTGTTGATCCTGACGACTTCGCCATGCGCGACTTCACCGCAACCCGGTCCGACGACCTCTACGAGCTCGTCACCGAGCGGACCAGGAGGTCCATGGTCATCACCGCCAACCGGGCCGCCACCGAATGGTATCGCCTGTTCCTCAACCCGGTGGTGGCTGAATCGATCCTCGACCGGGTGGTCAACGGAGCCCACCACGTCCGCATGCCCCGGCGCAGCTACATCACACCGGATGGGGTCGGCGATCTCCGGGGCGGTCTGCTCGCTAGGGCGCATTTCAATGATGGAAAGTCCCTCCAAATAGGGCGAGGTGGTGGACGGGGAAACGGAAGAGTACATGCCACGACCCCCTCCAGATAGGCGAGCTAGGATCCTCCCCCGGCGGAGGCACTCATGGAAGCAAGCAACCTCAAATCCATACCACTATTCGCTCCGCTCAGCCGGAAAGAGCTGGCCCTGGTCGCCCGCCACGCCGACGAGGTCGATGTCGACCCTGGCAAGGTCCTCACCCGTGAGGGTGAAGTGGCCCGGGAATTCTTCGTCGTCGAGACCGGCAACGCCACGGTGACCCAGAACGGTGAGACGGTCAACCGTCTCGGGCCGGGTGACTTCTTCGGTGAGATCGGCCTCCTGGAAACGCCTCGCCGCACCGCCACCGTCACTGCCGACACCCCGATGCGGCTGATCGTCATGTTTGGGCCGGAATTCACCGCGGTCGAATCGGATATCAAGGACATCGACCGCTGCGTCCGCAAGGCCATCGCAGAGCGGATGAAGACGGAGGGCTAAGCAGTACGGCGGCGGAGGAAGGCCAGAACCACCTGGTTGAAACCGGTTGGGTCCTGCTCATGCACGACGTGGGAGGCGTTACGGATCTCAACTCGCTCGAAGGTTGGGAGGAGGCTATCGAGCTTGCGCCCAGAAGGCATCGAACTCGACTTCGGCCTTCTCGGGCGAACTCTGGCGGCGACCAACCAACCGCCTTCCCTCTTGGTACTAAATGCATGCGAAACCCTGGACGGAGCCAACGTCCTCCTTGAGGCCGTGCCTGCAGTGATCGCAATGTCAGAGACAATTTCCGACAGCGCCGCGGCCGTATTCTCACAGCAGTTTTATGCGGCGCTGGTCAGCGCCCAACCCGTCGACGCTGCCATCGAGCAGGCTCGAATCGCCATGATCGCCGCTTCCCTCGATGAGGCAGAGACTCCACAATGCGCCTATCGGGAAGGTCTGGATACCAGCACCTTCTCGCTGGTGACGCCCCAAATCAGATGACATGACTAAGCGGAGGCCATGAGAGACCTAGTCGAAGAGGCAAGTCGCGAAGCCAAAGACTAGATCGCGATGGCACAGTGGGCACGGATCCCAGGCTTCCATAAGAAACGCGCGCTCAGAACTCGCCAATGAAGGTGGCGATTGCGTTCTGGGTCTCAAGGACACAGGTGTACAGCAGCCTCGCAACATCCTTCGGTGCGCTGCCGGCGTCGATCGAAACGTTGTACCCAGTGGCGACCTGGATGTGCAAGCCTTCGGGTTGAGGCCCGGCGGCCGAGATCCGAGTAACAACAGATCCATGACCCACCTGGCGAGAAACACTCAAGGTCATTCCTTCGGGCAGCTCCGGGGTACTCCGCGCTTTAGTTAGGGCGTTCACGACCGGCAACACCAGCCTGTGCTTGTCGACAATGTTTAATTCGTGCAGGAGCCAAAGCGCCACATCCGGCGCCTTCTCGGGCTCGAGGGTGAACGGTTGCATCCTGGCGATCTGATCCTTCACCCGGTCACTGGTGCCCCGAAGCTTGATTACCGATTCGGTCTCATACCGCTGCTTATCAAGGAAGATAGGAAACTCGGTTTGCCTTGAGGGCACGTCTCCGTTTCTGATCACAAGCTGCCATACCAGTCCATTTAGTGCGCTCCTGAGATCATGCAGGACCTCGCCAACCAGGACGGCCCATCGATGCGTGTCGGGCATCGGATCAAAGAAAACTCTGCCGGTCGCCTCCGTTCTCTCTTCGTTCCACTCAACTGGGAATCGGTGCCCAGGGCTGTTCACGAATCGGTTGATTTCCTCCTTCAACCCATCCGTCTGCTCCTTGGCGCGAACCAGCCTCGCCTTCAGCCCAAGCAACTCCTCGGGCCAAGGCGGACCATCGATCGGGACATCGCCAGCCACTCGTGGAAACCCTCCCTCCGCTCGGAGACCGACCGGCCTAGTACCGTCGGTCCCCCGCTCCGAATCCTCTCACAAGCAATCTGGGCCTGCGATTGAAGCCTTGAGACGGCCGCCCGTCTCATCGTTCGCCAACGGAAGCCATCACACCTGACAACCGGGATCGCATTCCGCCGCCCGCACTACGCGCTCCCCGGCAGCCTGCCCGAAAGGCCGTGGCAATGCTTGTACTTGAGACCGGATCCACAAGGGCACCGTTCATTACGGCCGGCCTTGACACTGGGTTCGGTCGGACGTGGAACGAGCTTGGACGAGAACTGAATTCGTTGGTCTCTGACTTCTAGCTCTCTCTCCACAAGACGCAGCCGCTCAGCCCACCGGCGCAGCCGCTCCTCGGACGCCTCGACCTCACGCTCACGAGCCGCCACTCCCACCTCTCGAGCCGTCAGCTCCTCTTGGGCGCTCTCCGCGAACACAAGAATCTGGTCGCCGGCCAACTCACCGAACACGCTCACCAGCTCCCGATCGATGAGGGCCACGATGGCTCGACCCATCGAGATGCCAGCTGCGTCGCAATATCGCCTCCATGTGGACCACACCGCCCCTGTCACCGGCACCCTCACCATCACAAAGCTCTCGTCCTGATCGAGTCCTGCAAGAAGCTTCCGGTCGATCCTCGACAATACGCTCCGATCGAGTTCCATCAGAACCTCCCATGTCTACATGTAGACATGGGGCAACTTGTTGCATGTGCGTGTGTGGTTGGAGGGTGTCCGGCGCGAAACGCGTGATGGGCTCGGCAACTGCGAGGATGCGCCTGGCGGTCGTGCTCCATGATGGGTCGTAGGTGTTGCATCGGATGGTCCTTTCGGTCGGGTTCAGTTTCGGTTCCTCGTGAAGCAACTTGGTGGTCTTCCGAGACGGGCTTTGCGACTTCGGGGTTGAGATCCGAATCCAGTGCCTGATCCGCCCATCGAGAGCGACCTGAGCCGTTGAGTGCCCAATCGGAGGAAATCCCGTGCGGCTTACCCCAGACGGCTAGCACGTCGAGGCACACGGGGCATCTGACTGCTTCTCGCGGCTGTGCGGAGAGGCCTAGGCCGATACACCAGCTACTCCAGGAAGCTGGTCCCTCCGCCGCTGAGTCGGCGAGTCGAAGGGATGCACAGATGGCCGGGAACACGCCAGGAACTTGGCCGGCGACCCTGTCATTTCGATGTCAGCAACCCTCCAACCTCGCGGCTACCAACGACCGCCAGCCCTGCCACCCTGTCATTTGAATGTCCATGGCCCTTTCAGCTGGGTCGCCTCGACGGCGGTCGCTCTCGCACAGCCCCGCGACCGTTCCGGGGGAACGCCAGGGCGGAAGAACTCGCCGGTCAGCTCCGACAGGGAGTCCGGCATTCTGCTGACAGGGCGGTATTGCAGCTTGCAGGCATGCAGCAGCCTGCCAGACCGGGTGCCGACCGCCCGAACAGCGAGCCGATTCGGGTCGTCGTCGACACGACCGAACCCCCGGTTCTCAACCAGGCTGCCGCTGCGGCGTTACTGCGCATCCTTCTGCGAGCGGTAGAGGGTCCCGGGATGCCAGATGCCCCGTACCCGGCCACCCGTCCGGTACTCTCGGATTCGTGATGCGATTCGCCTTCTACGGCAGAGTCTCCACCGAAGACCAACAGGACCCAGAGTCGTCCCGCAACTGGCAGCTCTCCCGAGCCCGCCAGCTGATCGAACCGGCCGGCGGTGAGATCATTACCCAGTTCTTCGACATCGGCCAATCCCGTTCGTTGCCATGGAAGCGGCGGCCTGAAGCCGCCCGTCTCCTCCACACTCTCCCCAACCCAGACCGGGCTTTCGGGGCAGTGGTGATCGGCGAGCCGCAGCGAGCCTTCTACGGGAACCAGTTCGGCCTCACCTTCCCCGTCTTCGTCCACTACCGCGTCGGATTGTGGGTTCCCGAGGTCGGTGGAGCCGTCGATCCCGGGTCTGACGCTCACGATCTGATGATGAGCCTCTACGGCGGGATCAGCAAAGGTGAACGCAACCGCATCAAAACCCGGGTCCGCTCAGCGATGGCCGCCCAAGCCGCCATCGAAGGCCGATTCCTCGGAGGGCGACCACCCTACGGCTACAGGCTGGTCGACGGCGGACCACACCCCATCCCCGCCAAAGCGGCGGCAGGGCAACGATTACACCGACTTGAGCCGGACCCGGTGGCAGCTCCCGTTGTGCACCGCATCTTCTCGCAGTTCCTAGCGGGTCGCGGTCTGTACGCCATCGCCGAAGGGCTCACCCACGACGGGATCCTCTCCCCCTCCGCACACGACCCGGCCCGCAACCGCCACCGACGGGGCTCGGGCGGGGCATGGTCAAAGGCGGCCGTGCGAGCCATCCTGCACAACCCCCGCTACACCGGCCACCAGGTGTGGAACCGTCAACGCCGGGAGGAGGTCCTTCTCAACGTAGAGGACGTGGCCCTCGGGCACCAGACCAGGATGCGTTGGAACCCGTCCAGTCAGTGGATCTGGTCCGAGCAGCTAACCCACGCTCCCCCTGGTCGACACCGAAACGTTCCATGCCGTCCAGAAGGTATTCGGCGGAGCCCAGCGGGTCGCCGTCCGGCGGGAGAAGACGAAGCGGCCTTACGTTCTTTCCGGGATGGTGCGATGCGGGGTCTGCGGAAGGCGCATGCAAGGGTCGCAGAACCACGGCCGCGCCTACTACCGCTGCAAGTTTCCGGCTGAGTACGCGGTCACCAAGCAGCAGCATGCCAAGACCGCATATGTGCGCGAAGAGGCGATCCTTCCCGCTCTCGACCGCTGGCTGGCCGGCCTGTTCGACGACGACCACATCGACTCAACATGCGAGGCGCTGGCGGCGGTGAGTCAGGCGGCCTCGAATAACGACGGCCAGACCCACCAGCTCGACCTGCGTCGAAGGTTGAAAGAATGCGAGGCCAAACTCGTCAAATACCGGGCCGCGCTCGAACACAACCCGAACATCACTGTCGTGGCCGACTGGATCGCCGAGGTTGACCGAGAACGCAAAGCCATCGAACGGGACCTGAGCCGCACACCCACCACCCGCAGGCTCACCAAGAACGAGGTCCGAGCCCTGGTCGGCCGGCTGAAGGACATCACCGTCGTCCTGGCCGGCGCCAACCCAGAAGACAAGCGGGCCGTCTATGCAGAACTCGGCCTAAACCTCACCTACCACCCCGACGGGACCGTCCTGGCCAAAGCCGGTGCGCCGCAAGCGGACGCGTGTACTAACGATGGTGTCGGAGGGGGGACTTGAACCCCCACCCTCTATCGAGGACTAGGCCCTCAACCTATTAACCCCCGCATCGTCTCATGTCGTCCTGAGCGTGAAAGCCCGGTCCGTATGGGTGTTTCGCCGCCGTCATCGCGGCTGGTTACGCCACTTAGCGGGCAGTTGGGTAGAAGATTGGGTAGAAGAACCCAGGACGGCCCCGGCTACCAGTCCGGCCGCGTCTCGGTCAAGACCTTCGATCAAATGCGAGTAGACGTCCATGGTGATCGAGATGGAGCTATGTCCCAGACGTTCCTGGACGACCTTCATGGGGACACCCTGCT
>Ga0136635_10000011_pt1 | contig 64001 bp, 66 predicted proteins | sample AntDrymeUQ852106_2_FD_105495 | JGI IMG/M metagenome (GOLD analysis project Ga0136635, IMG submission 105495) | Polar desert sand microbial communities from Dry Valleys, Antarctica - metaG UQ85 (21.06) | ecosystem: Environmental > Terrestrial > Soil > Desert | place: Antarctica: Dry Valley... | reverse complement strand
CTGGCGCTCGCTCTCGAGACCCTGCTCAAGCTCTTCGCGCCTTTCCTTCCCTATGTGACAGAAGAGGTTTGGTCGTGGTGGAAGGAAGGCAGCATCCACCGGTCTCCTTGGCCGCGGTCCGACTCGATCCGCCCTGCCGCCGTCGAACGCGACGGGCTCCTCACTCACGCTGGGATGGTGCTTTCTCTCATCCGCAAGGCCAAGACCGACGCCCAGTCGTCGATGAAGACGCCGCTCGCGGCCCTCACTGTCCGCGCTCCCAACGACACCCTGGAAGCGATCGCCCTCGTGGAGGAAGATCTCCGCAACGCAGGCGTAATCACCGGCCCCCTCACCCTCGAACCCGCCTCCGACCTCTCGGTCGACGCGGTCTTCGCCTAAATCATGCGAACCCAGGGTTCGTAGGGATACAGAGTGTCCCTCCCAGCCCACAGAACGGACGTAGTCCGCCTGGCCGAGCTATCCGACGTTCCCCGCCTAGCCGAGATTCACGTCCGCTCATGGCAGGCTGCCTATCGAGAGATCCTCCCGAAAGAGTTCCTGGCCGGTCTCTCGGTCGAACAACGGGAGGAGAGCTGGACCAACAAACTTGTCGCAGGACAGACCTTCGTCGTCGAGCAGCACAATGTGGTCGCCGGTTTTGTCCGAGTCGTTGCCTCTGAAGACCCCAATCTGGGCGAGGTGCAGTCGATCTATCTCGATCCGGACTACTTTCGGCGCGGGTTAGGACGGTCTCTATTGGCAGCGGCTGAAGAACGCCTGGCGGACATGGGTTTTCAAAACGCGATCCTGTGGGTCTTTGTCGACAATCAGGCGGCTCGTCGTTTCTACGAGGCGATGGGTTGGCGCGTTGAACCTCGGACGGCGTTGATGGAGCTTGGTGGTCGCCAGCTCACCGAGATTCGCTATCAAAAGACCTTGCGATGAGGCGGGCGCGGGTTGTTCACCCGGTTGAACAAATGACCGTCGGCGAATGGAGACGGCATCTCAAGGGGGCCGAAGTGGTAGCGGTCTTGTCGCTCGCGCACGAACACCTGCTGGGCGCGCTCGTCACTCAACTAGGCGAAGGCTCACTCATCAGCGCGGTTCAGCCCGTCGGGGAGGCGCTGGCGCTCAAGGTTTCCGTCGACGGGTTGATTGTGGAGTCGGTCGACCGAAACGGGGTGGTGCAGTTGGTCGAGCCTTACGCGTTTGCGGCTGAGCTGGGTCAGAGTCTCATCGACCTGCTGGACGACGACACGAGCATCGACTTGCTTCCCATGCTGGTTCGAGCAACTACCCCCTTGAGCTTCCAGTTCCCCGCCGGCGACTCTTGATCGCCCACACCGTCAACGCAGTCGCCGCCCCGGCGGCAGCGGCGCCGGCCAGAACGGGCTTGGGTTGGATCCGCGATCTAAGCGACACAGGCTTTTCGAACTCGAGAATCTCCCACTCGCGCTCCACCGCCACCGCGCGTAGTTCCTTGTCCGGATTGACCGCCACCGGATGCCCGACGGCTTCCATCATCGGCAGATCGGTGAACGAGTCGGAATAGGCGAAAGAATCGGGGAGCGAAAGGTCTTCCCTAACGGCCAGCTCGCGCATCGCCTCCGCCTTTCCGGGACCGTAGGCGTGGAAATCGATCGAGCCCGTGTACTTTCCCTCCTCGTCGATTTCGGGCCGGGTCGCGATGACATTGTCGAGACCCAGGTAGCGACACAGCGGTTCGACAATCTCGATCGGAGACGAGGAGATCACGACAACCTTGCGTCCGGCGCGTTGATGCTGGTCGATGATGGACAGCGCTTCCGCATACACGAGCGGAGCAACGACGTCCGCCACTGTCTCGTCGACCAAAGCTTCGATTTCCGCTTTCTTCCAGCCGGTGGTGAGCTCGGATAGTTCCTGGCGCATACGCTCGAGCTGGGCATGGTCGGCCCCAAACATTTGGTAATAGGTTTGGGCGATCGCGGCCTTGATCAGGGTTCGCCGATTGAGAAATCCGGCGCGATAGAGCGGACGCGAAAATGCCAGCGTCGACGATCGCGCGATGATCGTTTTGTCGAGATCAAAGAACGCGGCTTGGCCCGGCATCCCCAAATTCTACGAAACCCTCTATTAATGCCAGAGATCCGGGCCAACAACAAGGGGTAGCCGGGGGTCAAATCGCTTCGTACTTTCTGAGCCGTGACCAGGGTTCTCGGGCTCAAAACCGAAGTTGACGCCGTACTCGGCGCCGTCGCCCCCCTGGGACTGGCGGCGGCGGCGGGAGTCACTTCTCTCGTCATCGACCTCGACCCCAACGGACCGAGCTATCCCGGCGAGCGTTCGCTTGCGGAGGTGGTGGCCGAAGGCCCTCGGCGCGTCGAGCTGACCCCGACCGCTGGGTCGGTGGCGGTGCTCAGGAACGGTGGGGTGGATTGGAACGCGGCGGCCGAAACGGTGGAACGCCTCGCCGCCACCTGGCCGGCCATCGTTCTCCGGGTTCCCTCTGGCAACGCCAATCTGCCGTGGCCGGTGATCCCGGTCGTTCCCCTCCTGCCTGGAGTCCTGGCGACCGGTCGCTCGCGGCCGGCTGTGTGGCAGAAGACCGATCGTGGCCAGCGGCCTCCGGGCCCAGGCCCGGCGCTGCCGCCGCTCCGGCGCGGCACGCTGGTTTCTCTACTCGAGCTTCGCTACCTGCCCGCGCGTCGGTGGGTTCATTCATGGCAAGCGGTTTGGGAGTTGCCTTGGCCGCAAAGCTGACCGACCGGGTCACTGGGGCGCTGCTCTCTTCTGACACCCCCCTCGATCGCGAGCACCTCCGCAAAGCCACTCGACGGCTGTTGGCCGAAGAGGCGCCGTACGCGGCCGACGCCCTGGTGGAGGAAGTCGTGGACGGGCTCGTCGGCTTGGGCCCGCTTGAAATGTTGCTGCGTGATCCCGATGTTTCTGATGTGCTCGTCAACGGGCCTGGCGCCGTCTACGTCGAACGGGGTGGCCAACTAAGCGCAGTCGATGTGGCCTTCGCTGACGACGCTGCCGTCGTTGCCGCGGTGGAAAGAGTGATCGCTCCCCTTGGCCTGCGGCTCGACCGGGCTTCGCCCACGATCGATGCGCGGCTTTCGGACGGCAGCCGGTTGCACGCCGTGATTCCCCCGGCGGCAGTCGACTTCCCGATCGTCGCGGTAAGGAGATTTGTGAAGGCGATCGACTCGCTCGACGGCTTGCTCGCCCGCGGTTCCATCACCGTTGACCAACTGGATGGATTGCGGACGCTGGTGCGCGAGCGGAAGAACCTGATCGTGAGCGGGGGAACCGGCACCGGGAAGACCACGCTGCTCAACCTTCTCGGAAACGAGATACCGGGAAATGAGCGGGTCGTCACGATCGAGGACGCGGCGGAACTTTCTTTCCGCGGGCACGTCGTCCGTCTGGAAGGCCGGCCCCCAAACTCCGAAGGAAAAGGCGAGATTCTCCTTCGGACCCTCCTGCGCTCGGCACTGCGTCTGCGGCCCGATCGCATCGTGATTGGTGAAGTGAGAGGCGCGGAGGCGCTCGATTTGATCAACGCCCTGAACACCGGTCACGCCGGTTCGATGGCCACGGTGCACGCCAACAGTCCAGAAGAAGCCATGTGGCGGCTAGAAACCCTGGCTCTGTCCGGCGAGGAGCGAGTCGGAGAAGAGGCGGTGCGGCGACAGCTCTGGGCTGCGATTGGCTGCGTCCTCCAGCTTGAACGGCGACACGGACAGCGACGTCTCGCCTCGGTCGGAATGGTGAGCGAAGGGCGAATCGAGGAGCTCCAATGGTGACCGCGCTGATCCTCGCCCTCGGTTGTTGGGGCATCATTCCGCTCGGCCCCGCGCTCGGGCTCGGCCTGCTTTGGCTGGAACCGATCGCAGCGGCGCCGGTGTTGGCGATCGCAACCGGCAAAGTCTTGCTTGCCCAACGGCACCAGATGCGGTCGGAGCAGTTGGCCGGTTGGCTGCGCACGGCCGCGGCCGAGCTGCGGGCGGGAACGTCGCTGCGGTCCTCACTGGTGGCGGCCGTGAAGGTGTATCCCGACCTTGGTCTCGAGCAGGTGGCACGTCTGTCCGTGGCCGGCCGTCCCATGGCCGAGGTCAGTGCCGTTATGTCCCGCGTGCACGGAATGGAAGCCGCGTCGGTGGTCTTGGAGGTGACGAGCCTCACCGGGGGCTCGGTGGCCCCCGTGCTCGAGGCGCTGGCAGCAGAAGCCTCCGATGAGGCCGGACTCATCGCCGAGCGGCGGTCGCTGACGGTTGCAGCCCGCTGGTCGATCGCCCTGGTGGGTGGCTTCCCATTGCTGGTGCTGGTCGCACAAATCGCCCGCGGCGAGGTGGCGCGGATGTTGCGCGGCGGAGTGATCTCGGCTGCCGTGGTGATTGTCGGCATCGGGCTCCTTGTTTCCGGCATGACCATCGCGGCGATCCTGATGCGAAAGGCGCGTTCGTGACGTTTGCCCAGGTGTTTGATCGGCCGCTCTTTGCGGGCTTGGCCGCAGCCGTGATCGTCTTTCACCCACTCCTTGGGCTGATCCCCATCATCGTGATCCTTTGGCAGCGGCGGGTGCGACGCATGCCCGACCTGGTCCACGACCAGCAGGCATTGGCAGCTCGCATCGTCTTGGTCGGCCTCACGGCCGGGCTCCCACTGCTGTCGTCGCTCGAGCTCGCCGCCACCAAGACGACGGGAGCGGTGGCGAATGAGCTCGTTTTGGTAACAAGGCGCTCCCGTCGAGAGGGGATCGCCCAGGCACTCACCCGTTGGACCGGACCGAATACCAATTCACTGCTGACCCGCCTGGCGATGGCCGCGGCCTCGGGGGCGCCGATGGTCGACGCCGTTGGGTCGTATCTCGGTGAGCTCCGCCTTGAACGGCGCACGAAAGCCTTCGAAAAGGCGCGTCGGCTGCCGGTCACGCTGATGATCCCCCTCGGCCTCCTAATCCTTCCAGGGTTTGTCTTGCTCTTCGTCGGTCCGGTGCTGATCGGCTCGCTGGTCGAGCTGAGTGGTTCGCTTCCCACATGATCTCGCTTCCCCCCGCTCCGGCCGGTCGCCGGATGCAAATGAAAGGAGCCGGTCATGCTGGCTTTGTGGCAACGTTGGCTGGAGAGCGCTCATCGCGACGAGCGGGGGCAGGGAACGGTGGAGTACTTCCTCGTGATCCTGGCTGCCACCGCCCTTGCGGTAATTCTCTTCAAGTGGGTGCAGTCGAGCGGGGGGACCTCGATCATCGACACGATCCTGGGCAAGGTCGTGGGATGGGTGTCCAGCCAGTTCTGAGCGAAAGGGGTGGGGTGGCGCTGGAACTGGCGCTGACGATTCCCACCTTGATCCTCGTCCTGTTGGCGGTGCTCGAGGTAGTGGTCGTCGCTCGCATCCAACTCGAGCTGGTAGCAGCGGCCCGCGAGGGGGCGCGGGTCGCGGCCACCAACCCGGACCCCGAAGCAGGGGTCACCGCCGCGACCTCGACGCTTTCCTCTGAGCTGGCCGGCAAGGTCAGCGTCACGGTGACCCGACCCGCGGTAGTGGGACGTCCGGCAACCGTCACGGTCCGGCTCTGGCACCAGCTCGTCACCCCGATCATGCGCTGGCACTCGGTCGAGCTCACTGGAAGGGCGACAATGCGAGTTGAGCGATGAGAGAGCGAGGATCGGCCACGATCCTCGCTCTCGCGTTGCTGCTGATGATCGTGGCGGTGGGCTTGGCGGTTGTGGCCGCGACGCAGATCGTGACTGCCCGGACTCGAGCGGTGATTGCCGCTGATGCCGCTGCGCTCGCCGCGGCGCCGATGACTTTCCCCCCGCTGGGCGTTCAGACGCCGCTCGCGGCGGCCATCGATTTCGCCGCGGCCAATGGTGCGGTGGTGACGAGGTGCTCCTGTCCGGTCGTTGACACCTTCGATCCCCGGTCGGTAGAGGTTGAAGTGCGCCTGGCAACCCATGTCATCCTGGTCGGCGACGTCGCCGTCAGCGCCGTGAGCCGCGCCGAGTTCGTCCCCTGATTTCTTCCCGAAGGGGAAGAAATCAGGTTGTTTCTCCCCCCGAAGGGGGGGAGAAGCCGCCGACGAAGGAGGCGGACGAGGGGGGCGTTTACTTGGGACGCGCAAGAGGTTGTCTCTTTCGAGTGAGCTCAAATGGAACCACCTGTCGCGTAACTAGAAAACGCCCCCCTCCCCCTTCGGGTTCTCCCCCCTTCGGGGGGAGAAAAATCTGTTGCTTCCCCCTCCGGGGGGGAGCAACAGATCGAGGAGGCGGATGGCGCCAGTCTTGGCGAGCGGTTCGTTGAGGTTGCCGCATTTGGGGGATTGGACACAGGAGGGACAGCCGGCTGAGCAGGGGCATTCAGCGATCAAGTCGCGAGTCTTTTGCCAATGGCGGTCATGGCGCTCAAAAGCGATAGGAGCGATACCGGCTCCGCCTGCATAACCCTCGTGGATGAAGATCGTGGCCGTCCCGGTGTCGGGGTGGAAGTTGGTCGACAGGCCGCCAATGTCCCAGCGGTCGCAGACCGCCATCAACGGCAGGAGAGCGATGCCGGCATGTTCGGCGGCGTGGAGCGCTCCCAACAGGTCAGCGCCGAGGTCAGCAACCTCGGGGAAGGTCAGCCAGATCCCCGCGGTCGTCAGCCGGGTCGGCGGAAGGTCGAGATCGATGGTCTCGATCACGTCTCTGGTTCGCAGCGATTTCTTTTGAAACGCCACTACGTGTGATTCGACATCGACCATCCCCAGATGGATCGACACGCCTTGCCGACCGACCGGTGCGCGAGCGGTCAGCTCCAAGATCGACAAGTCGGTCTCGGCCCGAGTTTGGGTGTAGTAGTCGACCGACGCTGGCGTGACGCGAACCTCGCGCAGTTGATGGTCGATGGACTCGACGAGGTAACTGTCTCCCAGATGGAGATAGATCGCTCCCGGATGAGCATCACGGTTGACCCGGTCGCCGTCGAGCGTGCCTAAGAGCTCCTTCCGGGCAATGATCTGATAGGGAGGCCCGCTGCTCGAACGCAGATCGATCGACGGCGCCGGGCGCTGGCGACGGGCCCAGTAGAGCCGGTCCTCCTTGAGCCGGAGATGGCCGGCCTGGACCAGCCGGTTGGCCGCCTCCTCCATCGCCGGTCCGAGAATCTCCCGATCGTCGATCCGCAGCGGCAGCTCGTAGGCGGCGCAAGCCGTATGCGCCTCAGCGAGTTGGGGATTGGCCGGGTTGACGACGACCGCCTCGGTTGGTCGATCGAAAAGCTCTTGGGGATGACGCATCAGGTATTGATCGAGGGCGTCCTCACCGGCGGAGAGGACCACCAAGGAGGCCTGGCGGCTCCGCCCCGCCCGCCCCGCCTGCTGACGAAATGCCGACAGGGTTCCGGGGAAGGTGGTGACCACGACGGCGTCGAGCCCGCCGACGTCGATCCCGAGCTCGAGTGCGTTGGTGGCAATGACTCCGTCGAGCTCTCCGCCGAAGAGTCGTTCTTCGATCTGCCGACGTTGGGCGGGGGTATAGCCGCCTCGATAGGTGGCGATGTTTTTGTCCTTGGTCACCCGCCCCTGCACCCATCGGTACATGAGCTCGGTCGACTTGCGTCCCCGAGCGAAGGCAATCGTCTTCCGACCGTGATCGACCAGAAAGGAAAACACCGAGGTTGCGTCCGACAATGCTGAGCGGCGGAGGCCAAGTTCGGGATCGGTCAACCCTGGGTTCCACAGCGCGTACGTGCGATCTCCGGTAGGCGAATAGTCCGCTGCGATGGGCTCGACCTCGAGCCCGGTCAGGTTCGAGGCCAGCTCGGCGGCGTTGCCGATCGTCGCCGAAGCCAAGATAAAGGTTGGGAAAGCTCCATAGTGCGCGCAGAGCCGTCGCAGGCGGCGAAGGACGAAGGCGACATGAGTCCCGAATACGCCCCGGAGGTTGTGGATCTCGTCCACCACCACAAACGCCAAGCGGTGAAGGAAATCCCCCCAGCGATCATGGAACGGCAGGATGCCCATATGGAGCATGTCGGGATTGGTGAGAACGACATTGGCGCGGCGCCTGATCTCGACGCGAGTCTCGGTTGGGGTGTCGCCGTCGTAGATCGAGGCGCTGATGGTCGGGATCCGGAACGACCGCAGGGAGCGAGCCTGGTCTTGGGCCAAGGCTTTGGTGGGATAGAGCAACAAGGCCGACCGCCGCGGATCGTTGTGGAGCGTCTCCATGATCGGAACCTGAAACGCGAGCGATTTGCCGCTGGCGGTTCCTACGGCCAGGACGATGTGGCGCCCGTCGCGTATTGCCGTGATCGCCTGGGCTTGGTGCAGGTAGAGGCGCTCGACCCCGCGCTCGGCGAGCCGGGAAGCGATGAGGGGTTCGAGTTCGAGCGTTCCGTAGCGAGGCTCGCGAGCGGCGACAGTCCGGACGTCGACAAGTTGGCCGTCGTGATGATCTGCCCACTCGACGATCAGCTTTTCGGGATCCCAGTCCGCCACCAATCAGCTCGAAAGCTTGACGTCTACTTCTTCCTTGCGCGGGATTCCCGCCACCTGATAGGCCTCGGCCTCATCAAGGGTCTCCTTGTCGAGCAAAGCCGCCGCGAGAGCGTCGAGCTGTGAGCGATGCTCCTTGAGGACCGTCACCGCACGTTGGTAACACTCATCGACGATTCGGCGAACCTCATCGTCCATGATCTCCTGAGTCTTCTCGCCCACCTCGGGCCGCATGAATGCCTCTCGGTTCTCGTCGATCACCGTGATCGGGCCGATGGCGTCGGACATGCCCCATTTTCCAACCATTGAACGAGCGATCCGGGTGACCTGCACCAAATCGTTCTCAGCCCCGGTGGTGATGGTGCCAAACACGACGTCTTCAGCCGCGCGGCCGCCGAGGGCGCCCACGATTCTGCCTTCGAGATATCCACGGTCATAGGCGTAGCGGTCGGCATCGGGAGACTGGAAGGTGACCCCGAGGGCCCGACCACGGGGAATGATCGAGATCTTCCGCACCGGGTCGGCGCCGGGCAAGAGCATCCCTAGCAACGCGTGCCCGGCCTCGTGGAAAGCCGTCCTTTCCTTTTCGGTGTCCGACATCATGATCTGGCGCTCGGTCCCGAGGACAATCTTTTCGAGCGCATCGGCGAAGTCGGCCATCGTCACGTCCTCATGGTTGCGACGCGCCGCCATCAGCGCCGCTTCGTTGACCAAGTTGCGCAAGTCGGCGCCGACCATGCCGGGAGTCGAGGAGGCGATCGAGGCAAGGTCGGCATCGGCGTTAAGAGGCACGTTGCGGGTGTGGATTTGGAGGATGTACAGGCGTCCGCGTTGGTCGGGAGGGCTGACCACTACCTGGCGGTCGAACCGGCCAGGGCGGATCAGGGCCGAGTCGAGGACCTCGGGACGGTTGGTGGCGGCGATGACGATGACCCCTTCCGAACCCGTGAAGCCGTCCATCTCGGTGAGGATCTGGTTGAGGGTTTGCTCGCGCTCGTCGTGCCCACCGAGGGAGACGCCGCCACCACGGGTGCGACCGATGGCATCGAGCTCGTCAATGAAGATGATCGCTGGAGCAACCTTTTTCGCTTCCTCGAAAAGGTCGCGGACCCGGCTGGCACCCACTCCAACCACCATCTCGATGAACTCGGAGGCGGACATGGAGAAAAAGGGAACGTTTGCCTCACCGGCCACTGCCCGAGCGAGCAAGGTCTTACCCGTACCCGGCGGGCCCGAGAGCAGAACCCCTTTGGGGATGGCGCCCCCCAAACGGGTGTACTTTCCGGGGTTCTTCAGAAAGTCGACGATCTCGGTCAATTCGGCTTTGGCGTCGTCGATGCCGGCCACGTCATCAAAGGTCGTCCGTTGGGTGGTCGCCTCGAAGCGTTTGGCCCGGCTGCGGCCCAGCCCCCCGATCCCGCCCATTGCGGAACCGGCTCGCCGCCACATGGCAACGAAGATCCAGATGAGAAGGATCGTGGGTCCGAACCCAAAGAGGAGTTGCTGCCAGATCGGGCGTTGCTCCGGATCGACCGCCGAGATCTCGACGTTGTTGGCACGCAGCATCTCGACCAGGCTGTCGTCGGCCCAGCTCGGACGAACCGTTGAAAACAGCTCGGCGGTCTGCTCTGGGTCATCGGGAACGGGTTGAGCATTGAGGAAGCGTCCCTGGATCGAATCTCCTTGCGAGAAGACCGTCTCGACCTTCTCCGTTTCGACGGCGTCGAGGAACTCGGTGTAGGAGAGTTCGAGCCGGGTTGGGGTGAAAAGCAGCGAGGTGAGGAACCAGTTGGCGGCTAAGAGGACCAGCGCCAGGATGAGCACGCGACGGTTAGTTGGCCGCCGCAACGGGTTGAGCGGTTGGCTCTGTTCCTTTTCGGCTGGAGGTACCCCCTCCACCTTCCAACCTGGCGGCTTCTTCTCCGGCGTGGTTCTCGACGTCATGTAGGCAGAAATCGTACTGATCGACCCTGACTAGATCGCCACGTCTGACTTGGCCCGGACGCAGCCAGGATTCGACTCGATCGGCGGAATAAGCTTGAGCATGCGCCGCGCTGCCATCGTCTCGCTGACACTGACCGTCGTCTTGGGCATGATCAGCAACCTGATGTTCCTCTGGGCGGCCGAGTTCCAAATCGAGAGGTTGATCGATCCGGTGCGGCTGCTCGAGGGCAACACCTCCGCCATCCTGCTGCGATGGGCGGCGGTGACTGACATGCTGAGCTACTACCTGCCGACCGCGATCGTTGCCGTGGTGCTGTGGCACGTCCTCCGGTCGCGCTCACCGCTCCTCACCGATCTTGCCACTTTGGGGGCGCTGGCCTTCGCGGTGGCAGGTGGGGGCGCGGCTGCGGCCCTGGCGGTGGCCGGCTCGTCGCTGCTCGAAGCGCACGCGGCCGCCGGCTCCGATCAGGCCGCGATCGCAACCGCCTTTGCGGTATTGGTGGAGGTGGTCTTCCGGGCGGTTTGGCAGCTGTTCGATACGTTGGTGGCGGGAGCGTGGATGATCGGACTGGGCATGTTGTTTCGCACTGACCAACTTGGATTCGCCCGACTCTCGCTCACCTTGGGAGGATTCATGTGGCTGGTCACGGTCTGCAATGTTCTTGAGCTGTCCCTCGCCCGGGACATCGCCCTGGCTGGCGTCTTCGCAATCTGGGCGGCATGGTCGATCTGGCTGCTCTTGCTGCTGAAGTCGCGTGTGGCGCCCTTTGACTCGCTCGCCTAGCTCAGCCAACGAAACTTGGGCCCCCTTAAGGTGCCGCCGTGATCTCTAACGCGCGGATCCTCGGGGTCCTTGCCGAGCTCGCCAAGCTGATCGCCCTCGACGAAGGGTCGAGCCAGGCCTTCAAGGTGAGGGCATATGAGAACGCGATTCATGGGATCGAGGGCTACCCCGGCAACGTCTCCATCCTCACGGTCAAGGAGATGGAAGCGATCAAAGGCGTCGGCGGCTCGATCGCAACCCGGGTCAAAGAGTTTGTCGATACCGGCAGCGTCAAGAAGCTCGACGAGCTGCGGGCCAAGTATCCGCCGGCCTTGGTCGAGCTGCTCAAAGTCCCCGGTCTGGGGCCGAAGACCCTAAAACTGATCCGGGCCGAGCTCGGCATCGAGACCCTCGATGATCTCAAAGCCGCCATCGATCGCCAAGCTCTTCGCGAGCTGCCCGGCCTAGGCCGAACCACCGAGGAGAAGATCGCCCGCTCGATCGAGCGACTCGGGTTGCACGGAAAGGATCGACGGACCCCGATCGCCGAAGCGATGCCCATCGCCGCTGGTCTGGCCACCGAGCTCGCCGCCCTCCCCGGGGTCGAAGCGGCCATTCCTGCCGGCTCTCTCCGTCGTTTGGCCGAGACCATCGGCGACATCGACATTGTCGTTGCAGCCGACGACGCCCAGCAGGTGATGCAGGCGGTGGCAACTCACCCCGCGGCGACCGAGATCGTCGGTTCCGGGGAGACCAAGACCTCGATCCTCACGAGGTCGGGTCTCCAGGTCGACGTCCGAGTTGTCGCGCCGTCCCAGCTCGGCGCCGCTCTGCTCTACTTCACCGGCTCGAAGGCGCACAACGTCGCCCTGCGACAACGAGCGATTGATCGTGGATGGCTCCTCAACGAGTACGGCTTGTTCGACGGCGAAGAGTTGCTTGCCGCCGCAGACGAGTCGGAGATCTACCAGCGGCTCGATCTGCCTTTGCTGCCACCCTCGATTCGGGAGAACCAGGGTGAGATCGAAGCGGCCGCCAACGGTTCCTTGCCCGACTTGGTATCCCTCGACCAGATGAAGGGCGACCTCCATTTCCATTCCGATCAATCGGGTGATGGCCGTTCCAGCCTCGAGGAGATGGTGGCGGCCGCCGCTGACCGGGGATACACGTATCTCGCCATCACCGAGCATGGCGAGGACTTGGCAATCAACGGTTCGAGTCGGGAGCAGATGCTGGCGCACCGCGATCGCATCCGCGAGCTCAACACCAAGTATCCGGAGATGAGCCTGCTGTTCGGCTGCGAGCTCAACATCGGGCCTCAAGGTTCTCTCGACTACGACCCCGAGTTTCGGCTCCTCTTCGATTGGACGGTTGCTTCGGTCCACTCACATTTTGATCTCCCGGCCGAGGCACAAACCAGTCGCCTGCTCAAGGCGATGGCCGACCCGGCGGTAAACGCCATCGGCCATCTCACCGGCCGCTACATCGGCCGCCGGCCTGGCATCGAGCTTGACGTCGATACGGTCTTGGAGGGATTGGCTGTTTCGGGAGTTGCCCTCGAGCTGAACGGTGCCCTTGATCGGCTCGACGCCTCCGCCGAGGTGACGAGGCGCGCGGTTGCGGCCGGCGTCACACTGGTTATCTCCACCGATTCCCATCACACCTCCGATCTCCGGCGAATGGCGTATGGGGTAGCCAACGCTCAGCGCGGTTGGGCGGCGGCCGCAGACGTGGCCAACACCTGGTCCACCGAACGGTTCTTGGATTTCACTCGGTCCCGCAGGTGACGGAGGTCGCGCTGGCGGCGGGCGGCCTCGCGTTGATCGCGTTATTGACAGTCATCTATTTCAATGGCCAGATCAGGGCATCCGGCACGGGTGAACTGACCGGCGCGGCTCGCGAGGTGGGCTTCCAGGTGGCCGAGCACCTGCGGCGCCAACTACGTCTCATCGTTATCCCGGTGGCGCTGCTCGGCGGAGCGTTGTACTGGTTCACGAACCGGGTTTTCGTCGAGGTGGTTTTCTTCGTCGCCGGCGTGTTCGCAGCCATCCTCACTATTTGGCTTTCGGCAGCCGCGGCGAGCGCCGTCAACGTCCGACTCGGAGAAGCCGCTCGTCAGGGGGGAGCAGTGCGCTCGATGCAGCTTGCGCTGCGAGGCGGCCTGGTCGTCGGTATTGGTTCCGGGGTGATCCTCTTGGTTGCCCTGCTCGGGGGAATCCTGGCGATCGATGACTCGCGTCGTCTGGCATTCGGGATTCTCGGCTTCTCGGTCGTGACTCTTTTGACTCGTATCGGCAACGCCGTCTACAACAAGGCCGCCGACATCGGCGCCGACCTCGCGCAGGCTTCTGAGCCGTCAGTGATCGCCGACAGCGCCGGGGATGTGCTCGGTGGCGTAGTGGGGGCGACCAACGACCTCGCCGATTCGTTTGTGATGTCGGTCTTCGGCGCCTTAGTGCTCGCCGACTTCATCACTCCGGAGGCTTCGTGGCTGTGGCCGGTCGTTCTCGGCGTTGCCGCCTGCGGTTTGCTCGGGGCCCTTCCGTCCATTTTTGTAATCCGCTTCGGACGCGACAACCCGGTGGCCGGTTTTCTCGTTGCCACATTGATCTCCGTGGCGCTGATTGTTGGGGGAGGCTGGTGGCTGCTGGCGACGATGGCCACTCCGGAAGTTGAAAATCCACTGGGACTCCTTCTCGCGCTAACCGCCGGAGCCGCGGCCGCCTGGGGGGCAGGATTTGTCGCCGAGTGGTTCACGTCCGACCACTTCAAGACGGTGAAGGAGATTGCCCGTCAGTCCCAGATCGGGCCTTCAACTCTTGTGATCGGAGGCATCGCGGCAGGGATGAGGGCAGCGGCGCTGTCGACGATCACGTTGGCGGCGTGTTTTGTGAGCTCCTACCTGGCGGGCTCGTGGGCGTGGGCCGACGAAGGCGGCCGCGTCGGCCTGGTGCTCGGGGCAATCGGCGCGGCGGTGGTGCTAGCCATCAGGGCATCGATTGGGGCGTTCGGTCCCATTGCCGACAGCGGCAACGGAGTGCTGATCCTCAACGAGCAGACCGATCAGCTCGAGAGCTCGATCGCTGGTCTGAATGCCGTCGGCAACGCCACCACCTCGAGCAGCAGGGGATATGCCACGGCCACTGCTTTGGGAGGGGCGCTGGTGATGCTTCTTGTCTTCCTTGAAGTCACTGGGCTCGACGCGGCCGACCTCACCAGGGTGCCCGCGCTCCTAGGGGTGATTTTGGGCATCACATTTCCGTTCGCCTTCTCGGCCCTGAACCTCGTCGCCGTCGGTCGATCGGCAGCCATGGTCATCGACACCGTCAGGGTCGGCGGAGCTGGCTTGGGGGGTTTGCTCGACCTCGTTTCGAGCCGGGCCCGGCGAGAGATGCTCTCGTTGGGAGGAGTCGTATTGGGATTGCCAGTTGTCTTGGGCATCGCCCATCCCGAGACCCTCGGAGGTTTCCTGGTTGCGGTCATTCTCGTCGGCTTTATCCAGACCACGTTCTTCGTCAACACCGGCGGCGTCTGGAGCTCGGCCAATAAGCTGGTCGAGGCGGGTGCCTTTGGCGGGTCCGGCTCTGATCAACACCGAGCCACTCTGGTCGGTGACAGTGCCGGCGACCCTTTGAAGGATGCGGTCGGTCCTGCCCTCAACGCTGCCATCAAGACGATGATCACGATCGGGGCAGTGATGGCGCTGGTTGGGCTGCTCTAATTCGGATCTCAATTGATGACCTACGACTCGCGGCGTTATGCCTTGATCAACCGGTGGAACCCCCGCAACCTCGAGCTCATTCGGGACTGGGTGAAGCCGAAGCCCGGCGATCGAGTGCTCGATGTCGGCTGTGGGCGCGGGCACGTCGTCAACGCCCTTCGCCAGTTCGGCGTCGAAGCAGAAGGAATTGACCTCAATCCCAATGCCGCCGAGGTCGCCGTGGCGCCGCACGTGCAAACGATGTCGGCAACCAAGCTCGACTTCGGCTCGGCCAGCTTCGACGCAGTGGTTTCATTTCACGCCATCGAGCACATTCCGGAGGTGGACGCCGCCCTGGCCGAGATGGCGAGAGTGGTCAAACCGGATGGCAAGGTGCTCCTGGTCTACCCGGCGGAGCCGATTCGGGGTCTCTACGCGATCCCGACCGCGGTCATCCTCCATCGCAACCCGCTCCGGGCCCGCCAGGTGCACGTCCATAAGCTGAATCCGAGACTGGTTGCAGAGAAGGTGGCCGACGTAGGTCTTCGCACTATCCGCAGTCAGTTTCGTCCGTGGCCTTCACCCGAATGGGCCACCCTCTGCCGGAAGTAAGGCCTACTGGTCCCAAGTGTCGTACGGAGGTCGCCTCTCGTCGAGCTGATTCCAATAGTCCCGATGATCGACGATCAGGCCGTCGTCGTTGAAACGGAGGAACGTAGAACCGGCCAAGGTCAGCTCCTGGCCGCCCTCTACCCAACTTGCCCACCACTCAATTGCCGCTCGCTGGCCGTCGACGACGGGCGACCGAAACCAACACTCGATATCGGTCTCAACCCCAAACTCGCGGGTGAGATAGGAGCGGACTCCTTCGACGCCTCGGTCAGGTTCGCGGAACGGCACCGAGAGGTAGGTGGCATCCGGGGCGTAGAAAGCTGCCATCGCCTCGACATCTTTGGCTGGCCAGCCGGACGTCCAAACTTCTGCCCAGCGCCGAGCCATGGCTGTGAGGTCCACTTTTCGATCCTACGATGCTCTCGGGCGGGAAAGGCGCGAACCGTCATCGCCGTGGGCGACGTATTTCTCGCCAAGTCGACTGAGGGAAGGTCTCATGAAAAGGGCGAGGATTCTGGCCGCATTCGTCGCGGCGCTACTCGTGGTGAGCTTGACGGCCACCGTGGCCGTGGCCGCACCGGGAACAACCGAACGGGTTTCGGTAAGCAGTGCGGAAGTGCAGGGCAACGGGATCAGCGGTCGGTTCGGGCCGTCCGCCCTTAGCGCCGATGGCCTCACCGCGGCCTTCGACTCGGAGGCCAGCAACCTGGTAACCGGTGATACCAATGTGGTGGTGGACGTTTTCGCTCGCGATCGTGACACCGGCATCACCGAGCGGGTTTCGGTGAGTAGCAGCGAAGTTCAAGGCAACGACGACAGCGACACCGCCGCCGTCAACGGCGACGGTCAAATCGTGGCCTTCGATTCCGACGCCACCAACCTCGTATCCCCCGACACGAACGCGTCCGACGATGTGTTTGCTACCGCCGGTAGCTGTGCTGTGGCGGGTTCCGTAGTCACTTGCAGCCTGGGCAACATCGCCGTTGGTGCATCGGTCACCGTGACGATCAGAGTGACACCAACCCGGTCCGGCTCGCTGACGAACATGGCCACAGTCAGTTTCTCGGGGACCGACCCCGACCCGGTGGACAACATGGACTCCGAAACGACCACGGTTCGTCGGTAGAAGGTTCGCGCGCCGGAGAGAACGCCCCCCTTCCGGCCGCGCCTCCCTCCCCCGAGGAGACGTATTTCCTTGTATTCGGGTGGCGGTACGGTGAAGCTGTTGGCAGCCGTCCCCAAGGAGAATCGTTGAGCTACGTCCTCGACACGTGGGTGTTGCTGGCCGATCCCACCCTAACTTACGCCACTTACGCAACGGCAATCAGCAGCAGAGTGGCAGTTCAGGACCAATGAGAGCAGCGAACGACTACCGGACTGAGGCCGCGCCTGCTATTCACCACCGCGCCGCGCCAATCCGCGCCACGGTATCTGCCACGTTGCTCGCGGCGCTCCTTGCTGGCTGCACGGGCGGCACTCCACCGGCCTCGGGCCCCTCCGCAGCCGACGCCGATGCCACGCCATCGAGCGAGCCCACCAGTCTCGCCTTCACTCTCGGCCAGGAGCAGGCGGCGACCGGCGTGGTGACCTACGCCGAGGGCGGCTCGATCACCGCCACCGCGGACGATGGCACCACCTTCGCTCTCAGCCCCGGCGACGAGCCGACCACGATGACCGCGGTCATCGTGGCGACCGGCGGAGACCGCACCACGGAGACGGCGCCCATCGAGCCGGCCGACGGCAGCATTGGGGATTGCGGCGAGCTGCCGTGACCTTCGACGCGCAACCGTTTCGTCCAAGCGGCGACGGGCATCGGCGTGACCTTCATCATCGGCCTAAAGGTCACCACCGCGGCGGACCTCGAGCGGGCCGAAGACCTGATCGGTCAATGGTCTCCCGAGCGTTGGGGGATCGAATCGCTCTTGGTTCTCTGGGTTGTAACCCACGTCCAGCGTGGGTTACAACCCTGAGTTCGTGATTTAGCTAAGCGAGCGTCGCTGCTTGTAGAGCCAAACCCACAAAGCGGCATGGGCGCCGATTCCCACTCCGAGCACCACGGCAACAATCGGGTAACCGAGGATCAAAGCCACCAGCGAGGCGATTACTGCCCCGGCGACCAAGGCGGTCCTCACCCCGTTCAGTGGACCAAACACTCATACCTTCTTCTTGGCGGCCGGCTTCTTCTTGCTAGCCGACTTCGTGGCGGCCGGCTTCTTGCGATTCGCAGCTTTCTTCGTCGCTCCTGCTTTTTTGACCGCTCCAGCCTTCTTGGCTCGTGATCTTCGCACAACCGTCGTTGTGTCGCTCAAACGCTCGCGGCGCGCGGCCAACAATTCCAGGGCGCGAGCGAGATCGATTTGGTCGGGATCATCCGAGGTGCGAAGCGACGCATTGACTTCTCCGTCGGTGACGTACGGTCCGAATCGTCCTCTCCGCACCGAGACCGCTCGGCCTCCTTCGGTCGCGCCCAAATCACGCCCGGGACTGTCATTGGCTCGTCGTCCTCTTGCCGGCGGCTGGCGGAACAGCTCCAAGGCCTGATGGAGATCGATCGTGAAAAGCTCGGCCTCCTTGGACAACGACCGACTTTCGCCGGCCTTGTCGAGGTACGGTCCGTAGCGACCGTTGAGAGCGACGATCTCCGCCCCGGTGTCGGGATCGTTGCCGATGAGGCGGGGAAGGGTCAGCAGTTGGATGGCTTCCTCGAGCGTGATCGAATCAAGGCTCATCGACTTGAACAGCGATGAGGTTTTGGGCTTGGTCTTGTTTTCCGCTTCGCCTAGTTGCACATATGGGCCGTATCGCCCGTTGCGAGCCAGGACGACGAGCCCGCTCTCGGCATCGGTGCCAAGGATCTTGTCGCCGGCGGGCTGCTCGTTGAGAAGCTCGATTGCCCGCTCCCTCGTCAACTCGTCCGGCGGGAGATCATCAGGAATCGACGCCCGATCGCTGTCACGCTCGAGATACGGCCCAAATCGGCCAACTCGGATGACGATCGCGCGTCCTTGCTCGTCGAGGCCGAGCGGGAATGAGTTGATTGCCCGGGCGTCGATGTTCTCAAGGCGATCTTCGATCTGCTGGTGCAAGCCTTCTGGGCCCAAATAGAACCTGGTGAGATAGGGAACTGTCTGTTCTTCGCCGTCAGCAATTCGATCGAGGTCGTCCTCCATTCGGGCCGTGAAGGCATAGTCGACCAAGTTCTCAAAGTTCGCCTCGAGAAGACTCACGACCGCGAAGGCGAGGAAGGTTGGAAACAATGCTTGACCTTTGGCCCTCACATATCCGCGGTCTTTGATGGTGCCGAGGATCGAGGCGTAGGTCGACGGACGACCAACCCCAAGCTCCTCGAGACGACGGACGAGTGACGCCTCGGTAAAGCGGGCAGGGGGCTTCGTGCTGTGACCTAGCGGCACCAATTCGTGAAGGTCGAGCCTGTCCCCGGCGGCCAGCGGCGGGAGCGGCGTTTCCTGATCATCGAGAGCCGCTTCGGGATCGTCGCTGCCTTCGACGTAGGCCCGGAGGAATCCGGGGAAGGTGATGGTGCGGCCCGTGGCGGCGAACTCGGCGTCTTCTTCTGCAGGTGAGATCGCTCCGATGCGCACCGACATCGATTCACCGAAGGCATCTTTCATTTGCGACGCCATGGTTCGTTTCCAGATGAGCTCGTAGATTCGGGCTTCGTCCTCACTTACTTCGCGGCGCACTTGTTCGGGAGTCCGGAACTTGTCACCGGCGGGACGAATCGCCTCATGCGCTTCTTGCGCGTTCTTGACCTTATTGGCATAGGTCCGCGGTTTCTCGGGCAAATACTCAGCGCCGAACAACGCGGTGATCTGAGTTCGGGTCGCTCCTATCGCCGCTTCGGAGAGTGAGGTTGAATCTGTCCGCATATAGGTGATATGCCCCGCCTCGTAGAGCCGTTGGGCGTTAGACATGGTGCGCAGAGCAGAGAAGCGAAGCTTGCGCGATGCCTCCTGCTGGAGGGTCGAAGTTCGAAACGGGGGATACGGACTCCGCCGATACGGCTTGGTGTCGACTGTGCGCACGACGAACTCGGACTTCTCGAGATCGGCTGACAAACGACGCGCCGCCGCTTCATCGAGGACGACCGCGCCGGCCGTGACCAGCTGGCCAGCCGCGTCGAAATCGGAGCCGGTGGCGACCTTGGCCCCGTCGAGCCGCACGAGGGTGGCTCCGAATTCGATCGAGTCGGGCTTCGCCAGGGTGGCCTCGAGGTCCCAATAGCCGGCGGCAACGAAAGCGATTCGCTCGCGCTCGCGCTCGACGACGATCCGAATCGCCACGCTCTGGACTCGTCCCGCCGAAAGACCTTGGCGGATGCGCCGCCATAAGACCGGAGAAAGCCCATAGCCGTAGAGCCGGTCGAGGATGCGGCGGGCTTCCTGCGCGTCGACCAGCCGTCGATCGATCTCGCGCGGCGAGGCGAAGGCTCGTTGGATCGCCGGCTCGGTGATTTCGTGGAAAACCATGCGTCTGACCGCGACTTTGGGCTTGAGCACCTCCGTCAAATGCCAGGCGATCGACTCGCCTTCGCGATCCTCGTCGGTGGCGAGAAAGAGCTCGTCTGCATTCTTCAAAGCCTCCTTCAGCTTCTTGATGACGGCTTGCTTTCCCGGCGTCACGACATACTTGGGCACAAACCCAGCCTCGATGTCGACCCCCCATCCTTTGGTTTCGAGGTCACGCACGTGCCCCATGGAGGCCTCGACGGCGACGCCCGATCCCAGGAACCGGGAGATGGTGCGGGCCTTGGCGGGGGATTCGACGATGATGAGTTTCATAGGGGATACCGGCTATTCACTGTCTACCGTCTAGCCGAGACTGTCAATTCAAACCTTGTTTTCTCATATCTGGTGACTTCTGATTCCCAACTTCGCAGCAGGGACCTGATCCGAAAAGGGCCGTTTGCCCGACTTTGGTGGTCACAAGCTGTCTCGTCATTGGGCGATTGGGTAGCCCTTTTTGCGAGTTTTGCCCTGGCGGCCCGCATCGCCGGCGGAGGAACCGCAGCCAGCCTCGGCATCCTCGTCCCCCTCGTGGGCCGCATCCTCCCCGCCCTCGTCTTCGGTTTTGTCGGCGGGGTGCTTGCTGACCGGTTCAACCGCAAGGCGACGATGTTGGTCGCCGATGTCGGTCGCGCCGTCATGGCGGTCGGTTTCATCTTCGTCGGCAACTTCCGCCAGCTTTTTCTGCTCACCTTTGTCACCGAGCTGCTGTCGATGATGCGCCAGCCGGCACGAGAGGCGGTCGTGCCCTCCCTGATCCCCGAGAGCCAGTTGCTCGCCGCCAACGGGCTGTCGCTTCTCTCCAACTACGGCACCGCCCCGATCGGCTCCGCGCTTTTTGCCGCGCTCACGCAGATCGGTTCGTTGCTACCTCCCTTCGGCACCTTCGGCTCTTCGATCGGCGCTGCCTTTGCCTTGAACACGGTCACGTTCCTCAGTTCGGCGGTGATCGTGTTCTTCACCCCGATTCCGTCCGCGCCCTTAGCGAAGGAACGGAAAGCCCGCAACCGCGTAGACCTTCGAGCGCCGCTGCGAGACATGACGGAAGGCTTTCGTTTCGTGACTCGGAGCGGTCCGATTCGCCGGATGATTTTGGGAATGGCGGCTGGCCTCTTCGGCGGAGGAGCATTGTTCGTGATCGGCCAGCCCTTTGTTGAGCAGGTGTTACGAGCCTCAGACGCCGGATATGGATTGATCGTGACGGCCCTCGGGGTGGGGGTCGGTATCGGCATGCTGGGAATGACGATCCTCGGCACGATGAACACCCGGCGACCATTGGTCTTTGCCCTGGCTCTCGTGGCAACCGGGCTGGCCATCGTGTTCACCGGATTCACGAACACCGTTGCTGGGGCAGCAGCTTGGACATTGGTGACGGGGATAGGAACGGGAGTGGCTTACGTCTGCGGCTTCACCGAGCTGCATGCCACCGTCAACGACGAGTTGCGGGGACGAACCTTCGCCGCGATGTTCGCCTTCGCCCGGGTTGCCCTATTGGTGTCCTTCGCTCTCGCCGGGGTGGGTGCTGCCGCCTTGGACGGGGTTCTGGCAGGCGAGCTCAACGAAGGAATCCGAGCGGTAATCGTGCTCGGCGGAACTGTCGTCTTGCTGGTCGGTGGGGGCGTGCTGTGGACGGCCAGGAACGAGCTACGGGCCCATTTCAGCTCCGAGCAGCTCAGCACTCTGGCTGATGCCTCCAATGCGATCACCTGGATGAGAGGCGATCGCCGATCGAGCGAACAGAAGGACGCCGACAACGAAACGCCAAAAGGATGAGCGGGTTCTATCTGGCGCTCGAAGGGGGCGAAGGGGCGGGCAAGACCACTCTGGCCAAGCTGGTTTGCGATCAGCTCGGACACGAGGGGCATCAGGTGGTTCTGGTTCGAGAACCCGGAGGAACGACTTTGGGCGACGAGATTCGCTCGCTCGTCCTCCAATCCGAGGCGATGTCTCCTTGGGCCGAAGCCTTCTTGTTCGCCACCCAGCGGGCGCAGCTCGTCTCCGAAGTAGTTGGGCCAGCTCTCGCCGAGGGGAAGGTCGTGGTGACCGACCGCTCGCTCTACTCGTCATTGGCCTATCAGGGCGGTGCCCGCGGCCTCGGAATCGACCGAGTGAGGGCCCTCAACCTGCTGGCGGTCGAGGGCTGCATTCCGGACTTGGTAGTTGTTCTCGAGGTCGAACCGGAGATCGGAATGGCGCGCCAGGACTCGCCGCCCGATCGCATCGGAGGCGAAACGCCCGAGTTTCAGGCGAAGGTGGCTGAGGCCTATCGAGAGCTAGCTCGCCAGGAGCCCGACCGAGTGATTCTTGTCCCCGCCGAGCACGATCCTGTCCAGGTGCTCAAACGGGTCAGAGAGTTGATCGAGCTGTGACTGCAGGGCTCCTTGCCGCCAACCTGATTGGCCACGGGGAGGTGGTCGAGCTCCTCCAACATGAGTTGGCCAAGCCGTCGCACGCCTATTTGTTCGTCGGACCGGCGGGGGTGGGCAAGGCGACAGTGGCCCGCGACTTCGCTCGACTCCTCTTGTGCCCAATAGGCGGTGATCACGTCGAGCCCTGCCGGTCTTGCCGGCGGATCGCGAGCGGAAACCATCCCGATTTGGTGCTGGTCGAGCCCGAAGGGAGGGCGAGCCTCGGGGTCGAGACGGCCAGATCGGTCATCAGCCAAGCGGTGCTAAGCCCGGTCGAGAGCGAGCGCCGGGTCTTCCTGGCTGAGGATGCCGGCACGATGACCGAGCAAGCTGCCAACGCCTTGCTCAAGACCCTCGAGGAACCGACCGCTGCGGTCACCTTCCTTCTCGTTTCTGAATCCGAGGACGACTTTCCGCTCACGGTGGCCAGTCGCTGCCGCGTGGTTCGGTTTGGGCGTGTACCCGAGGATGAGCTCACGGCTGAGCTCGAACGACAGGGCTTGGCGGCTGAGGAGGCCCGGGTGCTGGCGTTGGTGAGCGGCGGCCGCCCCGGACTTGCGTTGCAGCTCGGTTCCGAGCCGCAGGTGGCGGATTTACGGCAGGCGTGGCTGAATCTGCCGAGCCGTTTGAGCGGCCGGCCGGGCGACAGCTTCCGGCTGGCCGAGGAGATGATCGCCTTGATCGAGCCTCTGGCATCCGAGTTGGCCGGCACCGTTGCCGGCGGGGCCGAGCAGCGTGACCGCGCCAAACGCCGCGCCACCCAATCGCTGTTGGCGTCGGGGCTGGAGATTCTGGCTTCGTTCTATCTCGATTCGGCTTCCTTGCAACTCGGTGGTCCGATCCGCAACCGCGACGTCGCTCTGTCCGAACTGGCCCGGGTCTCGCCGGCAATAGCCGTCAACGCCGCCAACCTCATCCTCGACGCGGTGGTTGACCTCATCGGCAACCTGCGCCCGCTCCCGTTGTTAGCCGCGCTCTTCACGTCCCTTGAATAGTTGCTTTTGCGCATCAAACGCAACCTGTCGGTGCGTTTGATGCGCGAGAACGGGAGTCGGGGTCTCACTATCGTCTTGTCCCTCGCCGGAGTAGCTCAGTGGCAGAGCAGCTCACTCGTAATGAGCAGGTCAGGGGTTCAACTCCCCTCTCCGGCTCTGGATGGCTGACCAAGCAGACTTCGAACAGGATGCGATGCCGCTGGCACCGCAGCTCTATGCCGCCGCGGTCCGGCTGACTCGCAACCCGTCCAACGCCGAGGACCTGGTCCAAGAAACATTTCTCAAGGCGTATCGGGCGTATGAGTCGTTCGAGGCGGGGACCAATCTCAAGGCTTGGCTCTATCGGATCCTCACCAACACGTTCATAAACAACTATCGGCGCGATACCAGGCGTCCTCAGGAGACTGACCTTGGCGACTTGGAAGACGTCTACCTGTTCCGGCGTTTGAATCGAGAGACCGCGGTCGGGCCGAGCTCGTCGGCTGAGGAGCAACTGCTCGAGGGTCTCGTCGAAGACGACATCAAACAAGCGGTGGAGGCCCTGCCGGAGAATTTTCGGATGGTGGTGCTGCTGGCCGATCTCGAAGGTTTCTCATACAAAGAAATCGCCCAAATCCTCGATATTCCGATCGGAACCGTGATGTCACGCCTGCATCGGGGAAGAAAGGCCCTGCAAGCGGCGTTATGGGATTTTGCAGCCCAACGGGGTCTCGTCCAAAAGGATCACCAGTGAGAAAGTGCGACGACGCGATTGCCGACGTCTACAGCTATCTAGATCGCGAGGTCAATTGGTATCGCACCTGGCAGATCCGACGCCATCTCGGCGACTGTGACGGCTGCGGAAAGGCCTTTACCTTTGAGCAGCGGCTCAAGATCGTCATCCGCGAGCGACTTCACGAAGAGGTCCCGCCCGAGTTCCTGACCCGCTTGCGCCAAGCTCTCGAAACCGACCGCTAGGGGTTCTCAAAGGGGGAGTGCCGGCGAAGGGGGGTGAGACGGCGCTCTGGTGGCCCCTGCTCTCGCGGTAATCTCGGCGTCGTGGCGAGACGGCAGCTTCTTGCGCTTTGCACCCTGGCAGTGGTGACTGGGTTGGCGTTACCCACATTCGCCACGACCACGACTGCGGCCACAGGAACCACCGGAGGTACCGCCACCACCGTTGCGGGCGGTGGCGTTGCTACGACCGTGGTCGGGGAAACCACGACCACCGCGGAGCCGATCGTGCCGGCGGTGTCGACCGAAGTCACCGAGCCTGAGGAGACTCAGCCCGACTGGACGTATCGCTTCTTCATCCCGACGCTGCTCCTAGTGGCCGCGGTGGTCGTGATCCTGACCGTCGTCCGCTACTTCACCGGCGTCGTGCGCAAGCGTTACCGCGTCGTCCGGTGACCGACTCCCATTGGAGCCTCGCGGTACCGGTGGCCACCCGGGTCGCCGGCAACTATCCCCTCGCCGAGACTTATCACTTTGCCCAGATGCGGGCCCAGGTGCCTGAGCTTTTCAGCCGTGCCGCCGAAATGGTCACCACCGAGACCGGCCTCATCACCCCGGGAGCGCCGGACGTGCGGGTGGTGACGAGAGGTGAATGGGCTGGTCGCAACGTTCGCAGCTTTACCCGCATGCTCGCCCCGATCGAAGAGAAGATCGCCGCCAAGCTGGCCGAAACCGGGAAAGAAGGATCGTCGGCGGCCCTGGCTCGGAGGGTGATGGCAGTGGAGACCGGTGCCCTTCTCGGCATCCTCGCCAAACGGGTCTTGGGTCAATACGAGCTAGTGCTTCCCGATGACGAGGACGAGGGCGACCTGGTCGCGATGGTCGGTGCGAACGTGCTGATGCTGGAACGCCAGCAGCAATTCCGTCCCTCCGAGTTCCGGATGTGGATCGCTCTCCACGAAGCCACCCACCGCGCCCAATTCATCGGCGTTCCCTGGCTGCGCGATTACTTCCTCAGCCTCGTCCACGAGCTGGTCGCAAACTCGGGGCCGGTGCCGGGCCGCATGGCCCGACTGGTCGCCGAAGCCATAGCCGCCGGCAGAACCGGCCAACCGCTTATCGACGACTCCGGAATCTTGGGGCTTCTGGCCACGCCCGAGCAGAAAGTGGCGATCGACAAGGTCCAGGCGCTGATGTCTTTGCTTGAAGGCCATGGTCATGTGGTGATGGACCGTATCGGAGCGCGGATCTTGCCTAGTCAGAGACGCATGTCGTCGGTCCTCAAGGCGCGTCGCAAGGACCCGCGCACCGCCGCGCTCTTCCGGCTGCTCGGGATGGAGATGAAGATGAAGCAATACGAGCTTGGCGAAGCTTTCATCCAGGTGGTCGAGAGGGAAGCCGGGTGGGATCGAATCAATCGGGCCTGGGAGGCGCCGGCGACACTGCCGACATTGGCCGAGATCTATCACCCGCAGGAATGGTTGCGACGCGTCGCCTAGTGCGATTGCGGACCGACATCGCCGGGCGCCTCGACCTTCCCGCCCCGCCCCGGGTCGTGGCCTTGTCAGGTGGGGCGGATTCGGCCGCCCTGGCGGCACTTTCGGGTCCGGTGCGGCTGATTCATGTCCACCATGGCCGTCCCCACTCCGACCGGATGCAACAAGCTGCCGAAGCCATTGCCAAGGTTATGGAAGTTCCGCTCGAGGTTGAGGAAGCTGAAATCGAACGTTGGTCGGAAGGAGCGGCCCGAGTCCGGCGGTACGAGTTGTTGCTAGGCGCCCTGCGCGAAGGCGAGACACTCCTCACCGGACACACCCTCGACGACCAGGCCGAGACGGTGCTCGCCAACATCTTGCGGGGCACGGGGTCGGAGGGACTGCAAGGAATTCCGCGTTTTCGCAATCGGGTCGCCCGACCATTGCTCAATGTGACCCGGTCCGAAACGCGCGAGTTCGCCACTCTGTCCGGTTTGCCGTGGGATGACGATCCCTCCAACGACGACCTCGACCCGTTTCGCAACCGGATTCGTCATCGCCTCCTGCCGATGCTCGAGGCGGAATACAACCCGGAAATCCGCTCCGCCCTGGTCGGTTTGGCCGCCGGTTTGCGTGCGGAGGATCGTGACCGTCAGCTTGGTGAGCTGACGAGCGACGGCTGGCGAATCGCCAATTCGCGGTTGTGGGCTGCCGGCTTTGAGGCCGCCGCTGACGTTTTGCGGTCTGCGTTGCGTCCCCTGCATGGTGGCTACGGCCTCGATCGATCCGAAACTCGGCAAGTGTGGGAAGTGGTGATCGGCCAGCGCGGCGCCACCGAGCTCCGGGGCGGGCTTCGAGTTGAACGGGTCGGACCGTGGCTCGTCTGCCGTTCGCTACCTTTGCCCCGCACAAGATGAGAGCGTCATGGCGATAAGAAATCTGATCTCCGCGGAGGAGATCGCGAGCGCGCTTTCCGTAATGGGAAAACAGATCAGTTCCGACTACGCCGGGCAAGAGCTGATCATGGTGGGCGTCCTCAAAGGGGCATTCATCGTCATGGCCGATCTTGCTCGCCATATCGATTTGCCGGTCCACTTCGATTTCATGGCCGTCTCGTCCTATGGCGCCGCCACTCAGACCTCGGGGGTGGTGCGGATCCTCAAGGATCTCGACAGCGAGATCGCCGACAAACACGTGCTGATCGTCGAGGACATCATCGACTCCGGGCTCACGCTCAGCTATCTGCTCAAGTCGCTGGCAGTACGACGCCCTGCCTCGCTTGAGGTCGCGACTTTGCTCTTGAAGGAGGGGATCCAGCGAGTTCCCCTCAACATAAGGTATGTGGCTTTCCGGATCGGGCCCGAATTCGTGATCGGATATGGGCTGGACTACGCCGGGCTCTACCGCAACCTTCCTTATGTCGGGGTCTTGGAAGGCGTCGAGGCCTGAACCGGGCTCGTTCTGAGATCGAACGATTGCTTGCCTAGCGCTCGAATTTCTGATCGCATCCCGGTCTTGAGGGTTCTCCTAGAAACGGTCATGCCGTAGCATCAAGCGATCCGATGAACCGATCTCTCCGCACCCTTGCCATCTATGCGGTTGCCATCATTGCCATGGCTTTGCTCGCTCAGCGTTGGTTCGATCAATGGGGCCAGCCTGAGGAGGTCACCCTCACCCGCTTCCTCGATGAGGTGAACCGCGATGACTTTGCCGCGGTGGAGATCCTCTCCCGGAGCAACCAGGTTCAGGGCCGGCGGGTCGAGTCGCCGCTCCCGGCCGATCGGTTCGACGTCATCGCCGACTACACCGATGGTTGGGAGGGCGAGCTGACCACGCTGCTGCAGGATCAGGGCGTCTTCTTCCAAGTGAACAACCAGCCAGATGGTTTGGGGACCATCCTCATCAGCCTCTTGCCATGGGTGTTCCTGCTCGGCTTCATGATCTTCATCTTCATGCAGATGCAGGGAAGCGGGAACCGGGTTATGCAATTTGGGAAGGCCCGCGCCCGCATGTTCTCGAAAGAATCCCCGCGCGTGACTTTCAATGACGTCGCCGGACTGACCGAGCCGATCGAGGAGTTGCAGGAGATCAAAGACTTCCTCCAGAACCCCGACAAGTATCGCCAGCTCGGCGCCAAGATCCCGAAAGGGGTGTTGCTGTTCGGCCCTCCCGGCACCGGGAAGACCCTCCTCGCTCGGGCCGTCGCCGGGGAAGCGGGAGTGCCGTTCCTGTCGATCTCCGGTTCGGACTTCGTCGAGATGTTCGTGGGTGTCGGCGCCTCCCGAGTGCGCGACCTTTTCGAGCAAGCCAAGGGCCACGCCCCGGCGATCGTCTTCATCGACGAGATCGACGCGGTCGGCCGTCACCGCGGGGCCGGGCTGGGCGGCGGCCACGACGAGCGCGAGCAAACCCTCAACCAACTTCTGGTCGAGCTGGACGGTTTCGAAACCAACAACGGCGTCATCGTCATCGCGGCGACCAACCGGCCCGACATCCTCGACCCGGCATTGCTTCGGCCCGGCCGGTTCGATCGCCAGGTTGTGATCGACGCTCCCGACATCGTCGGTCGGGAGGAAATTCTCAAGGTGCATGCCAAAGGCAAGCCACTGGGGAGCGACGTTGATCTGGCGGTCCTCGCTCGGCGCACCCCGGGCTTCACCGGCGCTGACCTTGCCAATCTGATCAACGAAGCCGCCTTGCTGACGGCGCGGCGTCGCAAGACCATGATCACGATGTCAGAGATGGAAGAGGCGATCGATCGGGTGATCGCCGGGCCGGAGCGCAAGAGCAAGGTCATGACCGACGACGAGCGCCGCCTCATCGCCTATCACGAAACCGGCCACGCCTTGGTTGGTTGGGCCCTGCCAATGGCCGATCCCGTGCACAAGCTCACCATCGTTGCCCGTGGCCGCTCGCTCGGGCACACCCTCTCGCTGCCCACCCATGACAAGTACCTAGTGCGCCGTTCGGAGCTGGTCGATCAATTGGCGATGCTCCTCGGCGGACGGACGGCCGAGGAGCTGATCTATTCCGACCCCACCTCGGGCGCCGCCAACGACATCGAAAAGGCGACCCAAATCGCTCGCAAGATGGTGATGGAGTACGGGATGAGCGACAAGCTTGGACCGATGCAGTATGGGCGCGCCGCGGGGGAGGTCTTTCTCGGACGCGACTATGCCCGTCAGCAGGATTACTCCGACGAGGTGGCGGCGTTCATCGATCAGGAAGTGCGGGGCATGATCCAGGCCGCGCACTCCGAAGCGCTAGTGATCATCGAGACCCACACCGAGGCGATGGAGCGGATGGTGGGGATCCTGCTGGAGCGGGAAACCGTCGGCCCCGAGGAGCTCGCCGAGATCTTTCACGACGTGCCCAAGTGGGAGCACGCCCCAGACGGTGAGCTGCGAATCCGTCTGCCCCAAGCCGGAGTAATTGAACTCCTGCCCGAGGCGGCGGCGGTTTCGGCGCCGGAGGAAACCCTGCCCGCGTCCGGGTCGAAAAAGCCGCGTGTGCTCCTCCCGCGGATGAAACCGGCCGACGCACCCGGCTCCTGACATGACTGCCGGTGGGGTCGACGACGGTTCATCACCCGTCGACATCGAAGCGATCGAAGAAGCCGTCCGCCAGATTCTGGTTGCGATTGGCGAGGACCCCGAGCGCGAGGGACTGGTCGAAACTCCGACGCGGGTCGCGCGCATGTACGCCGAACTATTCGAAGGCGTTCACCGCGACCCCGGCGACGAGGTCGACGCCTTCTTTGGCGAGGAGCACTACCAGGAGATCGTCATGGTCAAGGACATCGCGTTCAACTCGCTGTGCGAACACCACCTCTTGCCGTTCATTGGCAAGGCCCACGTTGCGTACATTCCGGATGGCCAAGTGACCGGCCTGTCGAAGTTGGCTCGCCTGGTGGAAGGGTTTGCCCGGCGACCGCAGATGCAAGAGCGGCTCACCGCGCAAGTGGCGGATACCTTGATGGATCGTCTCAAACCGATGGGAGTTTTGGTGGTGGTTGAGGCGGAGCACCTCTGCATGACGATGCGAGGCATCAAAAAGCCTGGCGCGGTGACCGTGACTTCCGCGGTCAGGGGAACGATGGCGACCAATCCCGCGACCAGAGCCGAGGCGCTGTCCCTGCTCCGTTGATGGCAACCAGCTGGTTGACGGCCCGCGGCCGGCTGGATCTGAGCACTCCTCGACTGATGGGGATTGTCAACGTCAGCCCCGACTCTTTCAGCGACGGTGGCCGGCTGCTCGACGCCGATCAAGCCATTGCCCATGCTCGGACACTCCAAGCCGAAGGAGCCGACATCGTCGACATAGGCGGCGAATCGACCCGCCCGAACGCCGACGAGGTCAGCGTCACGACCGAGCTCGAAAGGGTGGTGCCCGTAGTCGAGGGTCTTTCCGGCGAGATGGTCTCGGTTGATACCAGCAAGGGCGAAGTGGCGGCCGCGGCGTTGGCCGCCGGAGCCGCGATCGTCAACGATGTTCGTGCCGGTGAGGACCCTCGACTCCTGGAATCGGTGGCCGCCTACAACGCCGGTCTGGTCCTGATGCACATGCAGGGCAATCCCCGGACAATGCAAGAGAACCCCCACTACCAATCGGTTGTCGACGAGGTCAGCGAGTTCCTCTCCGATCGGGCGCGTAAAGCGATGCAGGCCGGCGTCAGCCGTGAGCAAATCTGCGTGGATCCCGGGATCGGCTTTGGCAAGAACCTGGATCACAACCTTGAGCTGTTGGCCGGTCTCGAGGAGTTGGCACGCCTTGGTTATCCGTTGGTCATCGGAACTTCGCGAAAAGGGTTTCTCGGCCAGCTGACCGGCCTCGACGTTGCTGCGGACCGCGATGTTGCCACCGCGGTAAGCGTGGTGTTGGCGTGGGAGCGCGGTGGTTCCATTTTTCGCGTTCACAACGTGGCAGTTTGCAAGGCGGCACTCGCGGTCGGGGTGGCTATCGTGCGGCCGTCGGAAGGGTGATCGTCAACACGGGCTTGAAACCCCGCGGCTTCATGTGGGTTATCGCCGACCGCCTCGCCGTCTCCGAACGGATTGGCGGTCACGGCTTTCAGCACCGCAAGATCCGTCGGGAAGAGGAAATTAACTGGCTGAAACGCGGGGCGCAGGTCACTTCGGTCATCACCATCCTTCCCGGCAATCAAAACCTGGCCGCCTACCGCGAAGCCGGTCTCAATGCTCGCCACATCTCAGTGCCAGTGCCTCCAAATCGCAGCGATGCGCTTAAAGTCTTCGAGGCTCTGCACGAGGCGCTTCAAGACCCCACCGCTCGGGTCCTCGTCCATGGCGAGACCATCAACGACGATCTCGCCGGTTTCCTGGCCGGATACCTGGTGTGGTCGGGGCTGGTCAGCCAGCCGATCATGGCCGTGGCGCTGGTGGAGGAGATCCTGCGCCGCCCACTGGGGCCCGAGGCTCGGGCACTCATCCCCACCTAGCGCCGAGTGTGGCCGACGAAATCAGCATCCGCGGTCTCCAGGTCTTTGCTCATCATGGGGTTCTGGCCGAGGAGCGACAGATCGGCCAGCGTTTCGTCATCGATGTCGAGCTCACCATCGACCTTGCGCAGGCGGGGAAATCCGATTCGCTCGCCGACACCGTCGACTACGGGTCGTTGATCGAGCGAGTTCAAGAAGTGGTCGCCAGCGAACGCTGGAACCTCATCGAGCGGGTCGCCCAACGGGTGGCAGAAACCGTCTTCGAGTTCAAGCCGGTGCTGGCGGTGAAGGTCACTGTTCGCAAACCCGACGCTCCGATCCGAGCCGAGTTTGACGACGTGGCGGTGGTCATCACGCGCGACCGGCCCAACAACGTCTGAATGGTTAAGGCGGCAATCAGCCTCGGCTCCAACCTCGGCGATCGGCTCGGGCAACTTCGTGGTGCCGTTCGACGATTGGAGAGCGCATACCCGATCCTGGCCGTTTCCTCGCTATTTCTGACCGAACCGATCGGCGGCCCTGTTCAAGACGAGTTTCTCAACGCCGTCGTTTTGGTTGAGCTCGACGAATCGCCGGAGCAGCTATTGGCCAAGCTGCAGCAGATCGAGGACCAGGCAGGCCGGGTCCGCGACGAGCACTGGGGGCCACGGACTCTCGATCTCGATCTGATAACGGTGAGAGGCGCCACCGCGAATAGTGAGGAGCTGATCCTGCCCCATCCGCGCGCCCATCTCCGTCGCTTCGTCGTTGCCCCGCTCACCGAGGTATGGCACGACGCGCAACTACAAGGAGGGACCGCGTCCGATCATCTCGACAATCTGATTGACCAGAAAGCGTTGCGATTGGCTAAAGAGTGGAAGGATGACCGCATTCAGTTTCTCGACCGCGGCAGCGCTTGGGTCTGGACGCAAGCGGTCGGGTTTGTGATCTTTGGAGTCGTTGTCTTCGCCGATGGCCGCTGGCCTGAGGGCTGGCATTGGTTGGGACTGCCGCCAATCGCGCTCGCGGCGTATCTGATGCTGCAAGCCGCGGCGGCGCTTGGCGAGGCCTTCACCCCCTTTCCGACTCCCCGGGAAGCCCAGCTCGCCGCCCGCGGGGTCTATCGCCTCGTGCGCCATCCGATGTATGCCGGAATTGTGCTCTTGTTTGCCGGCACCGCACTCCTGGTGGGTTCGGTCTGGGTGGGGGTCGTGGCAGTGGTGACCGCAATCTTCTTCTGGTTCAAGGGTGGATTTGAGGAGAAGCGCCTCCGTATTGTCTATGCCGCTTATGACGAATACCGAAAGCAGGTGCGTGGAAGGCTCATCCCCGGCATTTGGTGACGGCCAAGGCGATGACTTGTGAAGATTTTGCTCGTCGGTCCGGGTCGGGCGGGGGGATCGCTGGCCTTGGCCGCGGCCGCCGTCGGACACCAGATCGTCGGGCTGGTGGCACGGTCGCCCTTGCGATGGGATTTGCCCTTTCCGATGGTCGACCAAGAGTGGCCCTCGGCCGATCTCGTTGTCATCGCCACCCGTGACTCCGAGATCGCTGCCGCCGCAAGCGAAGTAGCCGGCAATCATGCCCCATCCTCGGCGATCCACCTGTCGGGGGCGACCTCGGTTGAAGTCCTCGCAGGACTGGCCGGCCTCGGCTGGAAGATTGGATCGTTCCATCCCCTGCAAACACTCCCCGACCCCGCCACTGGAGCGGCGGCGCTCAGCGGCTCGTGGGTGGCGGTCACTGCGGGCGGTGACCTGCGCCGGCGTCTCGCCGGCCTGGCGGACGACCTGGGGATGACCGAATTCGATCTCGCCGACTCGGCCAAGCCGGCCTATCACGCCGGGGCGGCTGCTGCTTCCAACTTCCTCCTCGCCGGTCTCGACCTGGCCGAGCGTCTCTTGCGCGATGCCGGCGTCCCTTTTGCGGCGGCCGCTCCGCTCAGCGCCGAGATTCTCGAGAACGCGTTTGCGAAAGGTCCCCGGCCGGCCCTGACCGGACCGATCGCCCGCGGCGATTGGGAAACGGTGAAAGCCCAGCTCGAGGCGGCGCGAAAACTCGGCCTCGGTCACCAGTTCTTGCTTCTGGCCGAGGCAACTGCGGTGACCGCGGGGGTTGAATTTCCGGCCGGATTGGTCGAGCGATGACCGAGATCACCCGCACCTTCGCCGAAACCCGCCAGCGCGGGCGCGGCCGCGTCGGGCTCGTTCCCACCATGGGCTTCTTCCACGAAGGCCATTCCGCGCTGATGGCCGCGGCGCGGGCAGCAAGCGAAACCGTGGTGGTCTCCCTTTTCGTCAACCCGCTGCAGTTCAACGATCGCGCCGACCTCGAGCGTTACCCCCGCGATCTCGACCGCGACTTGGAGATTGCTCGCGAACAGGGGGTCGATCTTCTCTTCGTACCGCCGGCAGAGGAGATGTATCCCCTCGAGCCTTTGACCAGGGTTGAGGTCGCCAGGGTCGCTGATCATCTCGAGGGTCCCCGCCGTCCTGGCCACTTCGCCGGAGTCGCCACGGTGGTCGCCAAGCTCTTCGCCGGGTTGCAACCCGATTTCGCCTTTTTCGGTCGCAAGGATGCCCAGCAGCTCGCGGTGGTGCGGCGGTTGGTCCTCGACCTGTCATTCCCGGTGACCGTGATCGGCCGGCCGACTTTGCGCGAGGCCGACGGACTCGCGTTGTCCAGTCGCAACGTCAACCTCCGCCCCGATGATCGGCCGCAAGCGCTGCTCCTCAGCAGGGGTTTGTTTGCAGCTGCCGACGTTGCCGAGGCCGGTCACTTCGAGGCTTCCGAGCTGATCGCCGCCGTCCGCGGAGTTGGATCAGGCGTAGATTTCGAATACGTCACCCTTGCCTCCCAGGACACCGCCCAACCCATTGATCGCATTGATCGACCGTCGTTTCTTGCCCTGGCGGCTCGGATCGGGTCGGTGCGTTTGATCGACAATGTGGCCTTCGATCTGGTGGCCGGCAACGTGATCGGCGATCGTGGAATCAGGCTCTCGGCGCCGAGCCGGCTCTATTCCTGATGCTTCTGCTCATCGATGTTGGCAACACCACGACCGTTGTTGGTCTTTGGGATGGTGATGGGGTCGTCCATCGTTGGCGGATATCGACCGACCGCGAGCGAACGGCAGACGAGTCGCGACTGTTGTTGCGTTCGATGCTGGCTGAGTACCCCGGCAACGTCACCGGAGGCTGCCTGTCGTCGGTGGTGCCACCCCGAACCGAGGCGTGGCGGGAAGCGATGGATGTCCTGATTAACGGGGACCTGGTCGTGGTTGGTCCCGGCACGAAGACCGGCATCTCCCTCAAGGTCGACAATCCCCGCGAAGTCGGCGCCGATCGCGTTGCCAACGCCATCGGCGCGGTTCGTTTGTTCGGTCCGCCGGTGATCGTTGTCGACTTTGGCACCGCCACGACGGTGGATTTGGTCGCCGGCGATGGCTCCTACCGCGGAGGCGCCATTGCGCCGGGGTTGGAGGTCTCTGCTGATGCGTTGGTCACTCATGCCTCCGCGCTCCGTCAGGTGGAGCTGATCCCGCCCCGGAGCGCGGTTGGCCGCTCGACCGTGGAAGCCATCCAAAGCGGATTGATCTTTGGTTACGCCGGGCTGGTCGATGGGTTGGTCACCCGCATCCGCGCCACCATCGACGATGACTGTCCCGCGGTGGCCACCGGTGGTCTCGCGGCGATCGTGGTGGCGCACACCCAAAGCATCGCCTCGATCGAACCGGATCTAACTCTGGTCGGTTTGGCGGAGATCTTCGCCCGTAACCTCTCCTAATGACGAACGAGCTTCCCTATCGCTTCGAGCGCACCGCCCTCGCCGCGCAACTGCGAGAAGCTCATCAAGGCATGGAGCCGGGATCGGAGACCGGAAAAATTGTTGCTGTCGCGGGACGCGTGCTGCTCAAGCGGTCGTTTGGCAAGCTGATCTTTCTCACGATTCGCGACGATTCCGGGCGGATCCAGCTCCTAGCCGACACGGCTCATCTCGAGCCCGCTCGCTTCGCGCTCGCCGAAAGTATCGATTTGGGCGATTGGATTGGAGGTGGAGGAGAGGTGATCTCCACGCGCAAAGGCGAGCTCAGCGTCCGGCTCGACTCGCTCGTAATGCTGGCCAAGATCACGCGGCCGCTTCCCGACAAGTGGCATGGCTTGACCGACATCGAAGCGCGATCCCGTCAGCGTTACCTCGACCTGATCGTGAACGATCGATCAATCGACCTGGCGCGGGCGCGGTCAAGGGTCATCGCCGAGCTACGGGCTCAATTCGTCGCAAGAGGGTTCATCGAGGTCGAGACCCCGGTTTTGCTCCTCGAGGCAACCGGGGCCAATGCTCGTCCCTTCCGCACCCACCACGAAGCCCTCGATCTCGAGATGAAGCTGCGGATCTCGCTCGAGCTGTATCTCAAGCGGCTCGTTGTCGGAGGCCTGGAGAAGGTGTTCGAGATCGGCAAGGTCTTCCGCAACGAAGGCATCGACTCCACCCACAATCCGGAGTTCACGATGCTCGAGGCCTACCAGGCCCTGGCCGACTACACCGACATCATGGGACTGATCGAAGAGGTGGTGGCGGCGTGCGTCAAGGCCGTGGCCGGCACCACCACTGTCGAGTTCGAGGGCAAGCCAATCGACCTTTCCCCGCCCTTCCGGCAGGCTTCGATGATTGAGTTGGTTTCCCGAGCGCTGGGTGAAGCCGTCGACCTCGATACCCCAGTTGAGCGGCTCCGGGCTTTAGCGCGTGATCATGGCCTCGAACCAGAGCCGAGTTGGGGGAGTGGACGCCTGATTGCCGACGTCTACGAGGAACTCGTCGAGCCGGCCCTTTGGGAGCCAACGTTTGTCACCGACTATCCCGAGGAGATCTCGCCATTGGCTCGTCAGCATCGCCGCGTTCCTGGGCTCACCGAACGCTTCGAATTGGTGATCGCCGGGTCGGAGTATGCCAATGCCTTCTCCGAGCTCAACGACCCGATCGAGCAGCGGGCTCGCTTCGTTCAGCAGGAGGCAGCGCGGGAGGCCGGCGACGATGAGGCTCATCCGATTGACGAGGACTATGTCCGCGCGCTGGAGTATGGGCTCCCGCCGACCGGAGGTCTTGGGATCGGGGTCGATCGGCTGGTGATGTTGATCACCGGGACGAGCCACATTCGGGATGTGATTCTCTTTCCCACTTTGCGTCCGGAGGCCTGATCCCCCCTCAAGTCGGCCGATCGGCGCGCCGATGCTCCGTTGGTGGAAGTCCGCCCTGTCACCGATGTCTCCGGGCTCCTGTCGCTAATCGCTGCGAAGGACGAAGAGATCTCCCGATTGCGGAACTTCGTCGACGCGTTCTTGCCCGTTGACATTGACACCGGTCTTCTCAATCGCAACGGGACGATCGAGGCAATCCGCCGCGCTTGGGCGTGGTGGAATCGCCGCCGCGAACCTTTTGGGGTGATGGCAGTCGTCATCCCCGCCATCGAGAAACTCGCGGCCGACGACGCCGCCAACGTCGCGCGCATGGTCTCCATTGCTCTCTCGGATGCGGGCCGAGCGGTTGACGATATGGGCCGGCTCGACCCCATCACTTTCGTCGTCGTGCTACGAGAGTTCCATCGCCATGGTGCCCCGACGGTGGTGTCACGAATGCGAACCACTCTGCGCCATGCCATTGCCGATCCGGCGATCACCTCGGAGATCAAATTCGGCATGGTGGTGGCGGTGGAAGGTGACGGAGCCCAACCCGAGGACTATCTGGAATCCGCTGTCGAGGCTGCCCGCGAAGCCGAGTCGGAGATACCGAACTTCGCGGAGGTCTAGAGCCCCGAGCGCGCCGCTTCGACGCGGTCGGTCAGATAGCTGCCGAGGTCGCTCAGGATTTGGCGGGCGGGAACATCTGGCAGCGAACCCAACAACTCCTGGGCCCTCTCCGTGCGCGCCAGGGCGGCATCGATCGCTTGTTCAACCCAGCCGCCGTTGCGGAGATGCTCGATCGCCTTCGTCACGATCTCCTCGGGGTACGGGCGCGGACGATCGAGCAATAGGCGCAGTTTCTCGCCGTCGGGGGCGGCGATCGCCGCCAGAACCGGGAGCGTGAAGGTGCCTTCCCTGATGTCGGACCCGGCGGGTTTCCCCAAAATCGCCTCGTTGGCAACCAGGTCGAGGGCGTCGTCGCTCAATTGGAAGACCATTCCCAAGTTCCATGCCCAATCGGTCAGCGTTTCGATCACCTCGGTCTCGGCATCCGCGGCCATCGCCCCCAGCCGCGCCGAGGTCCGGATCAGCGAGGCCGTCTTGCCACCGATGACTCGTTCGTACTCAGATGTGGAGTGCTGGAGCGAGTCGACCAGTTGCAGCTCGCGACTCTGGCCGACGACCAACTCCGCGTAGGTCTCCGCGAGCAGTCGAACCGCCTCTTGGGACAAATAGGTGGCAGCCACTTCCGAGGCCTTGGCCAGGAGAAAGTCGCCGGCAAGGATGGCCACGGTATTGGTCCAATTGGCGTTCGCCGATGGCGCGCCGCGCCGAGTGTCCGACTCGTCGATCACATCGTCGTGATAAAGGCTCCCGACATGGATCAGCTCGACTGCGACCGCCGCTTCCACCGGCCGCCGGTCCTGGGTCGTTGCCGCGGGGCCAAACTCGGCTGCGAGCAAGGCAAGCAGCGGTCGGAAGCGCTTGCCGCCGGCGACCAAGAGATGCTGAAAGATCTTGGTGAGGTAGGGGTCGTCGGCGTTGGTTACCTCGAGGAGGCGGCCCTCCACCGAGGCCATCCGGTCCCAGATGTGGGGGAGCGGCACCAGGACGCTCAGGTCGTGCACGTACCGATGGTAGGAGAATCCGAAACGCCCCATTCTGTGGGCCGCAACCCACGTTGGACGTGGGTTGCAACCCTCGGTTGTGGTTTGATTGCGCTAGTGACGGAGTGACCATTCTGGGCGTCCTCAGGTTGGTCACAAGGAGTTGTACCTTTCGGCCGATATAATCCGGACTACCCGCAAGGGTTTGTCAGCCAGGAGAGTTGAGTAGCAGTGTTCGAGCGTTTCACCGACAGGGCACGCAGGGTCGTGGTCCTCGCTCAGGAAGAAGCGCGCCTGCTCAACCACAGTTACATCGGTACCGAGCACATTCTCTTGGGTCTCTTGAACGAAGGCGAAGGCATTGCCGCACGGGCGCTCGAAGGAATGGGCATCAACCTTGTTGGGGTCCGCGACCAAGTTGTCGAAATCATCGGCCGCGGCACCCAAGCCCCGAGCGGGCACATCCCGTTCACACCGAGGGCGAAAAAGGTCCTCGAGTTGTCGCTTCGCGAAGCGCTCCAGCTCGGACACAACTACATCGGCACCGAGCACATCCTGTTGGGTTTGATCCGTGAAGGTGAGGGAGTGGCCGCACAGGTCCTCCAAAAGATGGGGGCCGAGCTCAGCAAGGTTCGGCACTCGGTCATTCAGCTGCTCAACGGAGCTGGCGGGAGCGAAGACCAGCCGCCGGCGAGCGCCGGTTCGAGCGCCGGCTCGCGTGGTGAACAGTCGGCTTCGGGCTCAACAGTCCTCGACCAGTTCGGCCGCAACTACACCCAGCTTGCCCGCGAACGCAAGCTCGATCCGGTCATCGGCCGCACCCGCGAGATCGAGCGGGTGATGCAAATCCTCTCGCGCCGTACCAAGAACAACCCCGTCCTCATTGGCGAGCCCGGTGTGGGCAAGACGGCGATCGTGGAAGGCCTTGCGCAAAAGATCGTCACCAACGAGGTTCCCGAGACGCTGCACAACCGCCAGCTTTACACCCTCGACCTTGGTGCTCTCGTTGCCGGGTCCCGCTATCGCGGCGACTTTGAGGAGCGGATCAAGAAGGTGTTGAAGGAAGTCCGCACCCGCGGTGACATCATCCTGTTCATCGACGAGATCCACACCCTGGTCGGCGCCGGCGCCGCCGAGGGGGCAATCGACGCCGCCTCGATCCTCAAGCCCATGCTCGCCCGCGGCGAGTTGCAGACCATCGGTGCCACCACTCTCGAGGAATACCGAAAGTACCTCGAGAAGGACTCGGCGCTCGAGCGTCGTTTCCAGCCGGTCCATGTCGACGAGCCTTCGGTGACCGACACTATTCAGATTCTGATGGGGCTCAAGGATCGGTACGAAAGTCATCATTCAGTTCGATTCACGGACGCCGCCATCGTCTCCGCCGCCAACCTGGCCGATCGCTACATCTCCGATCGTTACCTCCCCGACAAGGCGATTGACTTGATCGACGAGGCTGGCAGCCGAATGCGGATCTATCGCTCGTCGAGCGATCCCGACTTAGCCGAGATCGACAAGAAAGTCACCGACATCCGGCGACAGAAGAACGAGGCTGCCACCTCTCAGCAGTTCGAGCGGGCAGCGCAATTGCGAGATCAAGAGCGAAGCCTCATCGCCGACCGGGTTGTCAAAGAGCAGTTGCTCAAAGAGGGGGGTAGCGACGCCGGTTGGGTGATCGATGAAGAAGAGATCGCGCAGGTTTTGGCGCAGTGGACCGGCATCCCGGTCCATCGGCTCACCGAGGAAGAAACCGCCCGACTGGTCAACATGGAGTCAGAGCTCCATCAGCGGATCATCGGACAGCAGGATGCCATTGTCGCCGTCTCCAAGGCCATCCGCCGGACGCGGGCCGGCCTCAAGGATCCGAAGCGGCCCTCGGGATCATTTATCTTCCTTGGACCTTCCGGGGTCGGGAAGACCGAGACTGCCAAAGCGCTGGCCGAGTTCCTGTTCGGCAAAGAGGATGCCCTCATCCAGCTCGACATGTCCGAGTACATGGAGAAGCACACAGTCAGCCGGTTGGTTGGCTCGCCTCCTGGCTACGTCGGCTACGACGAAGGCGGCCAGCTCACCGAGGCGGTTCGGCGCAAGCCCTTCTCGGTGGTGCTCTTCGATGAGATCGAAAAAGCCCACCCCGATGTTTTCAACACGCTCCTGCAGATTCTCGAAGATGGCCGTTTGACCGACGCTCAGGGCCGGACGGTCGACTTCAAGAACACGGTCATCATCATGACCTCCAACCTTGGCACCCGCGACCTGCGCAAGAAGTCGGTCGGCTTTCATACCGACGGCGACGACGTCACCTACGAAGCAATGAAGGACAAGGTGACCGACGAGCTGAAGAAGCATTTCCGGCCCGAGTTCATCAACCGTCTCGATGAGATCATCGTTTTCCACGAGCTCACCCAAGAGGAGATCAAGTCGATTGTCGACCTGATGCTCATTCGGGTGCGCAAACAGCTCTCGAGCCAGGGTCTCGATCTGGTTCTTACCGACGATGCCAAGGGCTTCTTGGCCACCAAGGGGTACGACCGAGAGATGGGCGCCCGTCCGTTGCGCCGGGCGATCCAGCATCTGCTCGAAGATCCGCTCGCTGAGCGAGTCCTGCTGGGCGAGTTCAAGGCCGGAGCCACTGTGCTGGTCACGGTCGACGAAGAGCTGAACGAGCTCACCTTCGAGTCGGTCGAAGCGTCGCCGGTCCCGCCGGTGCCGGTTTCCGAACCCGCCTAGCGGAACCAGTTGTCAGGAGGATTCGACGACCTGATCGCCGCGAACCGCGTGTTCGCCGACGAGTTCGATTTCGGAGGATTCGACGGTGTGGCGCATGCCGGCGTGGCCATCGTCACCTGCATGGACTCGCGGATTGTTCCGCTCCTGATGCTGGGGCTGGCACCCGGAGACGCCAAGATCCTTCGCAACCCAGGCGGGCGAGTCACGCCGGCCGCGCTGGAGGCGCTTGTGCTCGGTGTGCACCTTCTTGGGGTGGAACGGGTCCTCGTCATCCCTCATACCCGCTGCGCAGTGGCACTCAACAACGAGCGAGAGCTCCAGCGTCTGGTGAGCGAGTCGGCGGGCAAGGATGCGACAGAACAACCGTTCCCTGTGGTTGCCGACCAACTAGAGAGTCTGAAGGAGGATGTGGTCAGGGTACGGTCGCATCCGCTGATTCCCGAGTCGGTAATCGTTGGCGGCTTCATCTACGACGTCGACACCGGTCTGATCGACCAAAGGTTCTAGCAACCGCAAATCAAACCTAAGGTTTGCGTGGTGGCTGTGCCACCACGATCGCCTTAGGTTCGAGGTGATGGACCTCTCCAACGAGAATTGCATATGATGAGCCAACCCGCGAAGAGGGGAATCGAGGCGGTGGTCGTCAAGCGTTCGCGACACCAACGTTCGTCTGACCTGGCCTATTGGCTCTCACGCCCCTACGAGGAAAGGTTGGCGATGGTCGAGGAATTGCGTTGTCTTCACCACGCCTGGGAGCCGGATGCTCAACCGCGACTTCAAAGAGTTCATCGCATCCTTAAACGAATCTGAGGTTCGATACCTCGTCGTCGGCGGTTATGCGCTCGCCTTCCTCGGACATCCTCGCTACACCAAGGATCTTGACGTTTGGATCTGGAGCGATTCCTCCAACGCTGAGCGCGTCGTTGCGGCTTTGGCCGCATTTGGATTCGAGTCGCTGGGCCTGTCGGCTGACGACTTTCGTGAGCCCGATCAGGTCATCCAGCTGGGCGATCCGCCGAATCGCATTGATCTCCTGACGAGCACGCGGGTGTCAGTTTTGAGGAGTGCTATCCCTCCCGGGCCACGGTCGACATTGGGGGAGTCGCGGTCAACTTCATCGATCTCGAAAGCTTTAAGCGCAACAAGGCGGCTGCTGGGCGGCTCCAGGATCTAGCCGATCTCGAGGAATTAGAGGGCCTCGACCCGACAAACTCATGAGGTCCCATGTTCTGTGGGTCGGTATCCGTGTTGAACACGCCCTCCGAACCCTGGTTCCGCGATTTGGCTAATCTGGCGACCGGCGGGTTTTCCCGCCGGATCTATCCAATTGGAGGAAATAAACCGTGAAACAACACCTTCGCGTGCTATCGCTTCTGGCGGTAGCAATGCTGGTGCTGGCAGCCTGTGGAGACGGTGGCACCGCCACCACGACCACAGTTGGAACAACCACGCAAACTACCGAGGCCGCCGTTTCAACGACGGCAGGCGACGTCACGACCACCGCGGGTGACACCTCGACGACCGGTGCAACTACCGACGTGGCGGTAGGTTTGCTCTTTGACCTCCTCGGACGAGGCGATCAGTCGTTCAACGACTCGGCTGCAGCCGGAATCGACCGCGCCGAAGCCGAGCTGGGCATCACCTTTACGGAGGCGACGCCTAACCAGGACGGATCGAACCGAGCAGAACTGCTCCAGCTGGCCGCAGATGGCAGCGACGTCGTCATCGGGGTGGGCTTTCTCTATGAAGGCGACGTAGCCGCCGTCGCAGCCGAAAACCCTGATGTCAACTTCGGCGTCGTCGACTCGGCGATGCTCGACTTCACCCAGGACCCGCCAGTGCCCTATGGGGATAACATCGCTGGCCTGGTCTTCGCAGAGGAGCAGGGCTCGTTCCTTGTGGGCGCGGCCGCGGCTCTTAAATCGACCACCGGCACCGTCGGCTTCATTGGTGGAGTCAGCGGTTTGGGCGGCTTGATCGAGAAGTTCGAAGCCGGCTTCATGGCCGGCGCCCGGGCAGTCAACCCAGATATAGAAATCCTGTCCGACTACATCTCGGCGGCTCCCGACTTCGTCGGCTTCAACGCTCCCGACCAGGCCAAGGACATCGCTCTGGCGATGTACGAAGGCGGCGCCGACATCGTCTACCACGCAGCCGGTAACTCGGGCGGCGGACTCTTCGAGGCTGCCCGCGAACAGAGCGAGAACTCTGGCAGCAAGGTATGGGCAATCGGGGTCGACTCCGATCAGTACAACATCGCCGACGAGGGCGTACGCGAGTACATCCTCACCTCGATGTTGAAGCGCGTCGATGTGGCCGTTTATGAAGTCATCAAAGCTCACATTGATGGCAACTTCGCCGCCGGCCCGGTCACTTACGACCTGTCGGTTGATGGCGTCGGCTATTCCACCACCGGTGGCTTTATCGACGACATCGTCGACCAGTTGGAGGAGTTCAAGGCTCAGATCCTGAGCGGCGACATCGTCGTTCCGACCGATCCCGCCGAGGCCTAACCGAGAACACCATCGTCTAGCAAATCTCGAAGTAAACAGCCTTGAAGAGCGGGACCGGCCTATTGTCCGGTCCCGCTCTTTGAGTATCCGGAGGAACTAGTGGCGGCGGCGATCGAGTTGAGGGGGATTACCAAGCGATTCCCTGGCGTGGTCGCCAACGACGACGTGAGCCTCACGGTGGCCGAAGGCGAGATTCACGCCATCTGTGGCGAGAACGGCGCCGGGAAGTCGACGTTGATGAAGATCCTCTACGGCATGCTGGCACCCGACGAAGGCACTATGCACGCCTTTGGTCGCGAGGTGCGCTTTAGTTCGCCAACCGATGCCATTGCCGCCGGCATCGGCATGGTGCACCAGCACTTCATGCTGGCCGATCAGCTCACGGTCCTCGAAAACGTGATCCTGGGAGCAGAGCCGGTGAAAGCCTTTAGCCGGATCGACTTCGACGAGGCCCAGAGCCACCTTCAACAGGTGGGGCGTGCCTACGGATTGTCGGTGCAGCCCAGCGAACTGGTCGAAGAGTTGGAAGTAGGCGAGCGCCAGAGGGTCGAGATCATCAAGGTCTTGTACAGAGGAGCCAAAATTCTGATCCTCGATGAACCCACGGCCGTGCTGGTGCCGCAAGAAGTCGAAGAGCTGTTCCGCAATATGCGCGGCCTCAAGGCAGATGGCGCCACCATCCTTTTCATCGACCACAAACTCGATGAAGTGCTCGAGATCGCCGACACCATCACCGTCCTCCGCCAGGGAAAGACTGTGGCCACCGTCAAGCCCAACGAGGTCACTGCTCGCGATCTGGCAGAGCTCATGGTGGGTTCGGAACTGCCCACGCCCGAGACCACCGAATCCACGGTCACCGACCAGGTGGCGCTCGAAGTGTCGAATCTCTCAGTGATCGATGCCGAAGATCGAGTATTGATCGACGATGTCTCTCTCCAAGTCCGTCGCGGCGAAGTGGTTGGCATCGCCGGGGTCGAGGGGAATGGCCAGGGCGAGCTGGTCGACGCCATCATCGGAACCAGACCCGTGAGTAGCGGCTCCATCAGTCTTGAGGGAAAGGACATCACCAGGGCGACGGTTCGCCACCGTCGCGAGCAGGGAATCGGCTACATCCCCGAGGATCGACATCGGGAGGGGTTGCTCTTGTCCGCGCCGATCTGGGAGAACGCCGCCCTCGGGCACCAAACCGAGCGCCCCTTCGCCAGCGGGATCTGGACCGATCGACCGGGCTCCCGCCAGCAAAGCGAGGTGATCCGTCGCGAGTTCGACGTCAGGACGCCCGATGTCGAAGTGGCGGCTCACGCCCTCTCCGGTGGCAACCAGCAGAAGCTGATCGTCGGACGGGAGATGACTGCGAAACCGATAGTGCTCCTGGCCGCCCACCCCACCCGCGGGATCGACGTCGGTGCCCAGGCCGCAGTTTGGGAGGACATCAAGGCCGCCCGGGCGGCCGGACTGGCCACCCTCCTCGTCTCGGCCGATCTCGACGAGCTGATCGGCCTCTCCGACACGATCGTGGTCATGCTCCGGGGAAAGCTGGTTGCCACCCTCGATCCCGCCACGGTCTCTCCCCGCGATCTTGGCGCCTACATGACCGGTGCCGCTGCAGGGTCTGGGGCGCCGTGACCGGATCCGGCCGACGCATTCTGTTGACCCTGGCCGCCCCGGTGACTGCGGTCGTCTTTGCGGTTGTGATGTCGTCGGCCGTCCTGGTCATCTCCGGCAGCAGTCCATTTCAGGCGTTCGGCGACATGGTGGCGCACGCCAGCAAGCTCGAAACGATGATTGACATCCTCAACCGGGCGACGCCGCTCTATATCGCCGGGATCGCGGCCGCAATCGGATTTCGCATGAACCTCTTCAACATTGGGGTCGATGGCCAATACTTGTTGGCAGCGTTGATTGCGGCTCAGGTGGGCAGCCTCGTCAGCCTTCCGGCTGTTCTCCACGTCGGACTCATCATCTTGGTGGCGATGAGCGTCGGTGCGGTCTACGCGGGTTTCGCCGGGGTCTTGAAGGTAACACGCGGGGTAAACGAGGTGATCTCCACGATCATGCTCAACGCCATCGCCATCTCCGGTTTCTTCGCGTTCTTCATACGGGAATGGCAGGCAGGCGACGGGATTCAGGGAGGTGTGGCCCGGGTGGGCACTACACCGATTCCGTCCTCGGGCCTGTTGCCCAGCCTCAACTCGATTCTCGAGGCGTTCACGCGCGAGATCAGGCAGGGCAAGACCCTCTCGGGCGTCTTGATCATCGCCATTCTTGTTGGGGTGGGGTATCACGTTCTGGTCAATCGCACCCGATTCGGTTTCGATCTCCGTGCCACCGGCATCAATCCGTTCGCTGCCCAGGTGGGTGGCGTCCCCCCCAAGCGAATGATCGTTGCGGCTATGACCCTGTCGGGGGCCGTCGCCGGACTGGTCGGGCTAAGCGAGGTCTTCCAGCTTGGCTTCCTCTCCTCCAACCCCATCAAGGGCCTGGGTTTCACCGGAATTGCGGTTGCCCTGCTGGGGCGCAATCACCCGGGCGGGATCGTTGTGGCAGCCCTGATCTTCGCCTTTCTTGACATTTCCTCGGGAGTGCTCCAGTTCACCGGCGCTGCCTCGCGCGAGATCGTGGTGATCATGCAGGGAGTCATCATCCTCGCCGCGGTGGTTGCCTATGAGATCGCGCGTCGAGCCCTCGACCGCGAGGAAGCGAGTGCGGCGGCGGCGGCGATGGGAGGATCAATCGCGTGAAGAGGTTTGCATCCCTTCCGGCCGCGATCCGTTGGGCCGTCTTCGCCGGTCTGGGAATTTTCGTGCTCACGGTTGTCCAGGGGCTGGACGACACCAATCGTCTGACGGCTGTGAGCTCCTCGCAGTCGATGCTGCGTTGGGCGGTCCCGATCCTCCTGGCCGGCCTTGGTGGGCTGTTTTCCGAGCGAGCGGGAGTAGTCAACATTGGCCTCGAAGGGATGATGGTCCTTGGTACCTGGTTTGGGGCATGGGGGGCCATCATTCACGGACCCTGGTGGGGGGTGGCGGCCGGAGTGGCCGGCGGTGCCCTGGGAGGAATTCTGCATGCGGTGGCCACGGTTACCTTCGGCGTCGACCACATCATCTCTGGCGTGGCGATCAACATCCTCGCCCCCGGTGCCACCAGGTTCCTCGCCTCTGAGATATTCACCAAGATTCCCGGCGGTTCGATCACCCAATCGCCTCGGGTGCCGGGAGTCGGCGACTTCACGTTTCCCTTTCTGGCAGGGGGAAACGTCGGCACCTGGGAGTCCCCCAATCTCCTTCGCTGGGTCTCGGAGCAAGAGTGGTTTGTGATCTCAGACACCGCCAACCTGGCTCTGGGCCTCTTGACTGGGCTTTCCTGGATCACCGTTATCGCTCTTCTGCTGGTGCCGTTTTCGGCCTGGGTGTTGTGGCGTACTCGCTTCGGTCTCAGGCTGCGAATCTGCGGTGAGCGCCCCGAAGCCGGAGAGTCGCAAGGCGTCAACGTCTATCGATATAAGTACGTCGGAGTCATCATCAGCGGAGCCTTGGCGGGCCTGGCGGGAGCGTTCATCGTCAGCCCCGAGCTTTCCGGCATCTTTGTCGAGGGACAGACCAACGGCCGCGGGTTCATCGGTCTAGCTGCGGTCATCTTTGGCAACTGGCGACCGATTGGTATCCTCGGTGGGGCATTGCTCTTCGGGTATCCGTTCGGTATCGGGCTGCGCGACCTCGATGGCTCCGCCAGCCACGCCCTGATCCTCGTGAACGCCATTGGTCTCATCGGCGTCGGGATCTGGGCGCTGACCCGCGGCAAACGGGGTGATGCCACCCTGGCCGGAGTCCTGGCCGCGATCGCCTTGGCCGCCTACTTTGCTCTCGAGACCGTTCCCGACGTTTGGGCCAACATCCTGCCGTTCGTGATCGTGCTACTGGTCTTGATCTTCTTCTCCCAGCGTTTGCGGGCGCCGGCGGCGTCGGGTGTTCGTTATCGAAAAGGCGAGGGCTAGGAGCCGCCAAGCCTGGTTGAATCCTTCTGCTGATGGTCACCCAGACGGCTCCGCTTGTTCCCGATTTCGATCCCTATTCCCCCGCCTTCCTTGAGAACCCGTATCTCACTTACCAGCGCTTGCGAAAAGAGTCGCCGGTGTTTTTCGATCCCGAATGGGACCTGACGTTTTTTGCGCGCCATGCTGATGTCGCCGGAATCCTCAAAGACCGCCGGTTTGGTCGGGACATTCGGGGAGTGTCGGGTGAGATCGACGCTCGTCGTTACGCCCGCAACTATCCGGCACACCTTCCAACCTGGAACCGTTTTATCAGAGGATCGTTCATCGATCTCGAACCTCCGCGCCACACCAGGCTGAGGCGGTTGGTGCAATCGGCATTCACCAGGCGTTCGACCGAAACGTATCGGGCTCGCCTTGAGACAACCGCCGCGCGAGCGATCGAAAAGGCAGTCGACGTCGGAACAATGGAGGCGATTTCGGAGTATGCGACCCCGATTCCGCTGGTGATGATCGCCGATCTCCTGGGAATACCGGAGGAGCAACAACCGCAATTGGTGTCGTGGTCCCACGACATCGTTCGCGTATTCGACCAGGGCTGCACCGAGGAGGAGGGAAAACGGGCTGAGGCGGCCGTGATTTCTTTCGTCGCCTACATTCGACAGGTGCTTGAAGAGCGGAGATCGATTCCCGGCTCCGATCTCGTTTCGGCTCTCATTGCTGCCGATCACGACGGCGATCACCTCGATGAAGACGAGCTGATTGCGACCTGCATTCTGACTCTCAATGCCGGACACGAGGCAACCGTGCACGCAATTGGCAATGGACTGCTCGCTCTCGCCTCCTATCCCGACGAATACGCGCGCCTGCAAAACGACCCCGCTGGCCTGGCCGGTCGTGCTACGGATGAGCTGCTGAGATTCGACTCGCCCCTGCAAATGTTCGAACGCTGGGTTCTCGAGGACCTCACCTGGTCGGGAACTTTTCTGCGCCATGGCACCAAGGTTGGCTTGTTGTTCGGCGCGGCCAACCATGACGAATCGGTGATTGCCAACCCCGAAGGACTTGACCTGCAGCGAAGTGTCAACCCTCATGTCTCATTCGGAGGCGGGGTCCACTATTGCGTTGGAGCCCCGCTGGCCAAGGTTGAGCTAGAGGTCGCCTTCTCGTCCTTTGCCTCGAGAGTCGGCAATTTTGAAGTGACTGAGAGGCCAGACCGGGTCCGATCCCTGGTATTCCGCGGCCTGCGGTCGCTGCCGTTAGCTGTCAGCCCCCGGTAGTCGTTGTCGCGCCAGTCGTAGTGGCGCTCGGGGTCGTCTCGGCCCGACGTCCGATGATCGTTATCTGTTCGATCGCAAGCTCGTCAAACGGCTCGGTGCCTTCGACGACTTCCGCTTGGTAGACGCTCTGCACGTTGATGATGATGAAGTTGGCACTGAGCGTGGCAAAGTCAAAGCCTTGTTCGCCCGGAGTGTCCTGGAGGTTCTGCGGCACCACAAACGGGTTGCCCTCGGCCTCGATCGTGATGCCCTTGGCGCGATAGTTGCGACGGAAGCGAGTCTCGTCTTCGAGATTGGTCCACAGGATGCGCGTTATCTCGATCGGCTGGGCGAATGTCAGACGGATCGCGACAGTCTTCTCACCATCGGGTAGTTCGTTGAAGTTGAGCTGAAACGATCCGTCGTTGCCGTCGATGACGTTCGAGCAAGAGAACTCACCCCCAAGGCCCTCGGGGTCGCATTGGGCTGTCAGGATCTCCACTGGCTCAGGATCGACCACCTCCTCAACCGGCACCGTGGTGCTGCCGCCTGCCTGCGGCGTGGTAGTGGTCGATCCCGGATCCTCTCCCCCGAAGATGTTGATCAGAAATGCGACCAGGGCCACCACTCCAATCAGAACCATCAGCATCAATAGGGCGCGCACTGGCGCGGTGCTTCCCACCCCCGGACGTGGCGCGGTCGGAAGGGGTCCTTGACGAAGACGGGCACCGCACTCTTCGCAATGCCGGTTGTTATTCGGGTTGGACGCGCCACACGATGGGCAGATGATCGGTTCGCCCTCCACGCCTTGTGAGGCCGGTGGGGGACCGGCTTCGAGGTCGAACTCCTCGAACTCTTCATCGGGCTGTTCCTTGCCGGCGACCGTGTCGACCCAGCTACCGCAGGTGGGGCAGAACTCCTCGTCGACCACGGTGGCACCACAATTGTCACAAACGTAACGAGCCATTTCGGGCCGGTATTGTGCCATGGTGTTGCTCGTTGCGGAGATCCGGCAAGCTGAGCAATGGAATCCCCTCTCGGTGCTGGCCGCGCTCGCGCTCCTAGCCGGGATCTCCTATCTCCTCTGGCGAGCCGCTCGGCGGCCGTAGGAGAAGACCCGAGGACCGAGAACCGAAGAAATGTCCCAGCCACCAGATACGGTCGGTTTATGGCGTTTTGTTGTGATAGTTGTGGGCGGGAGTCCCGCAAATGGATGGGCTTCTGTCCGGGCTGTGGATCGAAGGAGCCGCTGACCGAGCGAGTTTCGAGAGCAGCGGCGAGCCCGGCCCAGACCGACACCCTCGAAGCGATCCTGGCCGACGATCCGCCGAGACAACCAATCGGGATGGGCGAGTTTGATCGGGTGCTAGGCGGAGGGTTGGTGCCGGGGTCGGTGGTGCTGGTGGGGGGCGAGCCCGGCGTCGGCAAGTCGACGCTCCTTCTGCAAGCGGCCGCTTGCCGTGTGCAGGAAGGTGGAAGTGCGGTGATTGTCACCGCCGAAGAATCGGCTCGTCAGGTCGGGATGCGAGCCCGGCGTTTGGGAGTCGACCAACTGGCGGGAGAAAGGCTCCACCTAATTGCCGATCCCGATGTCGAGCGAGTCATCGCCGCCGCCAACCAGCTCAGGCCAGATCTGGTGGTGATCGACTCGATCCAAACCGTTTCCAGCCCCGGGGTGGAGGGCGCCCCCGGTGGCGTGACTCAGGTGCGCGAGAGCGGTGCTCGCCTCCTGCGATTCGCCAAAGAAAGCGGGATCGCGGTGGTGATGGTTGGCCACGTGACCAAAGACGGCGGACTGGCCGGCCCCAAGCTGCTCGAGCACATGGTCGATGTAGTCCTCAGCCTCGAAGGTGATCCCGATCACGGGCTGCGCGTGTTGCGGGCGCAAAAGAATCGGTTTGGGGCGACCCATGTTGCCGGCATGTTCGAGATGGGCAACGAGGGAATGACCGAGATCCTCGATCCAAGCAAGTCGTTTTTGGCGGACTGGCGGGGCGACGTGCCGGGCACAGTTGTCTTTCCCGCCGTCGAAGGTCGTCGGTCGATCACGGTCGAGGTCCAGGCGCTGGTCGTGGCCAACAAGTCGACCCCTCCGCGACGGTCGGTGCGTGGGCTGCAATCCAATCGAGTTCATCAGCTCCTGGCCGCGCTCCAGCGGCATGCCGTACTCGATTTGGCCCCGCTCGACATTTATGTGAACGTCGTCGGTGGGTGGCAGATTGCCGAGCCTGCCTGCGACCTCCCAGTCGCGTTGGCAGTCGTTTCGAGCCTCCATAACGTGCCGCTCGGAGCCACGGCGGCTTGGGGTGAAGTCGGTCTCGGCGGCGAAGTCCGTTCCGTGAGCTTTCACGCCCGACGGGAAGATGAGGCCCGCCGGATCGGGGTCGAGCGAGTAGTCGCCAGCCCGCCCGACCGGCGTTTCGATCTTCGTTCTGCCCTCCTAGCCGTGAAGCTTTGGTGATACTCTGCCTGGAGTGGCAGTCGGCGATCCGATTCTGGATGAGGTCCTGGCCCAACTGGTCCCTGGAACTGCTCTGCGAGAAGCAATTGATCGCATCATCGAGCAAGGTGACGGTGCCTTGATGGTCCTCGGTCATGATGAGGGGGTCGAATCAGTGTGCTCGGGCGGATTCTGGCTGGGTGGGGTCGGCTTCAGTCCGCCTCGTCTCGCCGAGCTCGCGAAGATGGACGGCGGCATCGTCCTTGACGACGAGTGCCGCCGGATTATGGCGGCCAATATTCACTTTCTGCCTAACCCGGCTCTGCCGACCGAGGAGACCGGCTCCCGGCACCGCACGGCCGAACGCCTCGCGCTACACACCGGCAAACCGGTCTTGGCAGTTTCAGAGGCGAGGAGCGTGGCAACGCTTTTCCTCGGCGGGAAAAAGGCGGAAGTAGCGCGGTCGTCGACAATCGAAGCTCGCAACAGCCATGACATGGCCACTCTGGAACGACTCCGTCATCGGGTCGAACAGGCGATTGAGGCGCTGAAGGAACTTGGCAGCTGGGAGAGCCGGCCCTAGCCGACCGGTACAATCCCGACCCGTTTATGGCAACCAAGAAGTCTCCGGCCAAGAAGACCGCGGCCAAGAAGTCCCTCGGCGCCAAGAAGTCGGCTCCCAAAAAGGCTGCTGCCAGGGCGGCGCCGACGAAGAAGGCCGTGGCGAAAAAGGCCGTGGCGAAGAAGGCTCCAGCTCCCAAGAAGGTGGCCTCGGTCAAAAAGGCTGCTCCAGGCAAAAAGGCTGCTCCAGTCAAGAAGGCCGAGCCGAAAAAGGCAGCCGCGGTCAAGAAAACATTGGCCACGAAAGCCCCGGTCAAAAAGGCCGTGGCGGTCAAGGAAGCTCCGGCTCCAAAGCCGCCACCTGAGAAGAAGGCCCCCGAACCGAAGGCTCCTCGAAAGAAGGCCACCTCCAAATACTCGGTGGGAGACAAGGTTGTTCATCCCCAGCACGGCGCCGCCACCATCCAACGCAAGGTCAAGCAGTCATTCGCTGGTGTGACCCAGGACTACTACGTGCTCGATATCTCCACCGAGTCGCTGACCGTGATGATCCCCGTCGACAGAGTCGATTCCGTGGTGCGGTCGGTGATTTCCAAAACCGCTTCGAAGAATGTCCTCGCCTCGCTCAAGGGCGAGCCTCAAGAGGCCGGCGCCAACTGGAGCCGTTGGTACAAGGTGCTCACCGAGAAGATGTTCTCGGGCGACATCTTCCAAGTCGCCGAAGTGGTACGCGACTTGTCTTTTTCCCAGCAGACCAAAGGCATCTCCCCGGCGCTTAAGAGAATGCTCTCGAAGGCGCGCATGACGCTGATCTCCGAGCTCGCCTTCTCGCTCGAAACCGACGAAGAAGATGCCACCGTCCGACTCGATCGTGCCCTCCCCAAGATCGAGAACCCGCTCGCTCCCGTTGTCTGAGCGAATTGTCTGACTTTCGCGTCGGTTTTGGCTTCGACGCCCATCGCTACTCCGTCACTCCGCCTTTGGTCCTCGCCGGCATCGTCGTTGACGAAAGTCGGGGGTTGGAAGCCACCTCGGATGGCGACTTGGTCGCCCACACCGTCGCCGATGGCATCCTCGGAGCTTGCGGTCTCGGCGATCTCGGCGACCATTTTCCATCCACTGATTCCCGTTTTGAAGGCGCCAGCAGCATGCGCTTGCTGCGAACCGTGTTCCGCCTGGCGCGCGCTTCTCGTTGGTGGATCAACAACGTCGATGTGACCGTGATTGCCGAGGATCTGCGGATCGCCCCTTTCCGAAAGGAGATGACAGTGGCGCTGGCGGAACTGCTCGATTGCGAACAGGTATCAGTCAAGGCCACTACCACCGATGGAATGGGGTTCATCGGGAAGGGGGAAGGCATCGCGGTGGCGGCAGTGGTCACCGTTACCATTTGACCGCTTGCAGGTCTATTCCACGCTTCACCGCCAGTTGGTGCCGCTCGTCCCGGCCCAGCCGGGAGAGATCGGGATGTATGTCTGCGGGGCCACGGTCCAGTCGGAGCCGCATGTTGGGCACGGCCGCTACGCGGTCGCCTTCGACCTGATCCGTCGCTATCTCGTTTGGCGGGGAAATCGAGTGACCTACGTTCGCAACATCACCGACATCGACGACAAGATCATCGTGGCCGCGGCCGAGGCTGGCGAGAAGGTCGACGAGAGAGCCCAGAGAATGGAATCGGTCTTCGCCAAGACCTATGAGTCGCTTTCGGTGCTGCCGCCCGACATCGAGCCCAAAGCCACCGAGCACATTCCACAGATGCTGACGTTGATCGAGCGGCTGATCGAGCGGGGCCTGGCCTATCCCGCCCCAAACGGCGACGTTTACTTCGCGGTCCGCGCCTTTGAGATGTACGGCAGGCTGTCGCGGCAGCGGCCCGACGAATTGATGGCCGGGGCGCGCATCGAGGTCACCGAGGCCAAGAACGATCCTCTCGACTTCGCACTGTGGAAGGCAGCTAAACCCAGTGAACCGTCGTGGGATTCGCCGTGGGGGCCGGGCCGGCCGGGATGGCACCTCGAATGCTCGGCGATGGCGGCGCACTATCTGGGCGCCGATTTCGCGATCCACGGCGGCGGGAACGACCTGGTGTTCCCTCATCATGAGAACGAAATCGCCCAATCCGAGGGCGCCAGTGGGGAGACGTTCTCGCGCTACTGGCTGCACAACGGCATGGTCAATCTCGGCGGGGAGAAAATGGCGAAGTCGACTGGCAAGCTGGTCGGCTTGTCCGCGGCCATTGCCGAGTACGGGGGAGCGACGTTGCGGCTCTTCTATCTGCGGGCCCATTACCGCTCGCCGCTTGAGTATTCCAAAGAGTTGATCGAGGCGGCTGCGGCCAGCGTCGACCGGATACGGCGTTTCGCGCTGCGAGCACCACGACCCGAAGGAGTGGAGCCCGATCAGGCGATCGTCGATCGCTTCATCGTGGCAATGGACAACGATTTCGCGACTCCCGAGGCATTGGCCTTGATCTTCGATGGAATGACGGAGGTCAATCGCGAGCTCGACAACGGCGAGTCAGCGGACAGCAAAATCGCCGCGATCCATCAGCTTCTCGATGTGCTGGGAATTGAGCCCGACACCATTGCGGGCGATGTTTCGCCGGTGCGAAACCTGGTCGATGAGCTGGGCCTGGCTCAGGGTCCGTTGGAGGACATGATGGAGGCACTGCTGGAGGACCGGACTATGGCACGTGTCGAACGCGACTTTGCCCGCTCTGACATGATCCGTGACCGACTCGCGGAGAGTGGGATCGTGATTGAGGACACTGCCGATGGCACCCGCTGGTTTTGGCGATAGGGTCGAGGGCTTCCACGCCGTAGCGGCGGCGGCCGCGGCCGGGCGGGTCGAGGAGCTGTGGATCGAGAGGCATCGTCGTCACCGCTCCGAGTACAGAGCGCTAGATGATGTTGTCCGCCAGTCCGGCGGTCGGGTCCACGAGGTCGAGGATCTCCTAGCCCAGGCCGAAACCTCTGCCCCGCAGGGAGTGATCGCTCGGTGCCGGCCGCTGGCCGATGCCACTCTCGAAGACTTGGCCACCCGGGTCACACCTGCCGCGGTAGTTGTCCTCGACCACATCGTCGATCCCCACAACTTGGGAGCGATCGCCCGGTCGGTGGCCGGCGCCGGCCTCGGCGGTCTCGTGGTGGCCGGTCGGAGGGCGGCGCCGCTTTCTGCCACTGCGTTCAAGGCGGCTGCGGGAGCGTTTGAACGCGTCGGTGTGGCGCGGGTCAACTCGATCGCCGACGCCCTCGCCCGGTTTCGAAAACTTGGCTTGTGGGGGATCGGCTTGGAGGTGAATGCCCCCGCCCAGCTCTGGGACCAACCTCTCTTGACCGAGCCGTTGGCACTTGTGGTTGGCGAGGAGGGGAGCGGTCTGAGCCGGCTCGTCCGTGACCGGCTCGACCTGTTGGTGAGCATCCCGCTGGCGGCGGAGTCCGAGAGCCTCAACGCCTCCGTAGCCACCGCCCTGGCCGCCTTCGAAATCGCCCGCCTCAGAAGGTAGAACCATCGTTTTTATCACCAAATCGGCCCCTGCAAGGGGCCGATTGGTAGCGAAAACGGAAACGGGCCTAGGCATCCCTAAAATTTTGAGCTCGCGCTGGCGTAGCTCAGTTGGCAGAGCACCCGCCTTGTAAGCGGGAGCGCGTGGGTTCGATTCCCTCCGCCAGCTCAAATAACCTAGGTAATCGAGGGTGAGCGATACGCTTCCAGCGCAATGTTGGATGATTTTTCGCGTTCCGCGCTCGACTTTGAGCGGACCTGGTGGCTCTTGCCGGGACATAAGCACGCCAACATCGCCGATCAGCTCGGCTGCACGTCCGCCGAATATTACGAGACGCTCGCCGCGCTGGCCGACGATCCGGCAGCGAAGGAATACGACCCGCTAACCGTTGCCAGATTGCGGCGTATCAAGAATCACCCCGCCGGCACCGCTATCGCCCCCTGAGCCTCCGATGACTGGCCGGCACGTCGCCCCCAAATCCCGAGCCCGCGACCTCATAATTTTTGTCGGCGGCATCATCGTCGTGGGCGCGGTTGTGTTCGGTTTGCTTTGGTGGTCCGGTACGTGGAGAGCGGGTCGCACGGCCGACGCGACAACAACGTCGGTGGCCGCGGTCGCGGTTACAACCACCACAACAACTCCGACGACGGCGACGGTGGCACCGACGACCACCGCCGCTCCGACCACGACGGTTGCCCCGACTTCAACCACGATCGCCCTCCGGCCCACGGACGAGGTTCGGGTGCTCGTCCTCAATGCCGTCGGCGTGGCCGGTCTCGCAGCTGAGGTCACCGAACGCCTCGAAAGCCTCGGCTATCAAACGCTGACACCGGCCAACTACCAGCCGACACTTGAACAATCCCGGGTTTGGTATCACGCCGGCTTTGCCCCGGAGGCATTTGAGCTGGCCGGGGCGGTGGCGCCCGACGCGTTGATCGAGGAGAACGCCGACCTGACGCCGGAGGCTGACATCGTGGTGGTGCTGGGCACCTCATACGAGGGCTAAGTGACCTCGAGTTGGGAACACCCGTCCAGCGCCTGGCCGCTGGGAGCCTGGATCATGGTGGGCATCCTCTCGATCGTGACCGGGCTCGCGGTATCGGCCCGGGTGCTCTCGCCAGGCCTACTCCTCGACGCCATCGCACTTTGGCCGGGTCTGGTTCCCGCGCTGGCGGGACTCGTCATAGTGACACTCAGGAAAAGCTGGCGCCGGCGCATCGGGGCGATCCCCCCGCTCCTGATCGTCACTTGGATTGCCCTGGCGGGGGCGGCCCACCTCGGTGGCTGGGCGCCATTGCCCTCCTCGTCAGGTGAGCTCATCGGTCCCGAGACCTCGCCCGGGCTGGCCACGATGACCATTGCTGCTGACGGCCGCCTATTGGTGGGGCCGACCTCCGGCAGCCAGGTCTACGACGTTCGCTACATCCGGCTTGGCGGAACGGTGGGAGTGCCGAACGCGGTCGAAACAACCACCGCGAACACTCTTCACATCGCCGTGAGCAATGGCGGTTCGGCGCCATGGTTTCAATACGCTGGTTGGCGGCTGGGCCTCGATCAGTCGACCGAGTGGAACCTGAGCTTGGCGGGCGATGTCGCCGGCGATCTCTCTCAAGTCGCTGTCGGCTCGCTCACCCTCGGGGGAAGCGGGACTCTCACGCTGGGGGTGGTCAGCAAGGCCACCCCGGTAAGCGTGATGGGTGACTTCGTCGTCGATCTCCCGAGCGGGGTCGCGGCCACCGCCTCCGGCGAGGTCGAGGTTCCTCCTTCGTGGATGGAGGACTCCTCGCCGACCGCGGGGGAGGGTTGGGTTTTCTCGGTCGCTGACGGCGCGTCCCTGCGGATTAACCAGCCCTAAGTACAATCGGCGGCGGCTAGAAATTGATGGCCGGAAAAGGACCCATGGTCGGGGAAACCTCGCAGCGGAAAGTCCAGCGATTCGCCGCCCTCGTCTGGAGCATCATCGGTGTGGCCATCATCGGCTGGCTGCTGATTCGCATCGCCAGCAGTGTCCAGATCATTTGGCTCCCCTTGGCCTTTGCCGCCGGTTTGGTCTTTCTGCTCAACCCAATCGTCAACTTTCTCGAGGCGCGACGGGTCCCGCGAGTGGTGGCTGTCTTCCTTTCCTTTCTGTTCTTTGTCACGGTGGTAGTCGCTGGCTTCTCGTTGCTGGTTCCTGCCATCAGCGAGCAAAGCGCGGCGTTTGCCTCATCGTTGCCCGAGACTTACGACGCCCTCCTCGAATGGGTTGGGGACATTGGCCAGCGTTTCAATTTTGACATCGGGGTGCCGCTGACCGAGGCGGGGATCAGGGACTGGCTATCAGACCCGGCCAACCAGGAGACCATCCAACAAGTCATCGGCAATTTCGGGACTCTCGGCGGTAGGTTGATCCTTGGGGTGGCGGAAGGAGTGGCGGTGGTCGTCCTCGCCCCGCTTATGGCGCTTTACATGCTTTTGGATCTCAAGCGAACCAAGGAAAAGGCGGTTGAGCTGACCCCTCCCCGACATCGGGAGGAGGCGGTGTTTGTTGCCAGCCAGGTGGCGACGGCGATGGGCAGTTTTGTGCGCGGCCAACTGCTCGTGGCGATCATCGTCGGGGTGGCCTCGTCGATCGGTCTCTGGCTACTCGATATCCCCTTTTGGCTTATCATTGGGATCCTCTCCGGGATCCTCAATTTGATCCCCTTCGCCGGCCCGATCGTCGGTGGCGCGTTGGCCGCGCTGGTCGCCCTGCTCGACGGATCGGTAGCCAAGGCGGTGCTAGCGATTGTGATTTTCACGGCCATCCAACAGACCGACAACCATGTCATCACCCCCCTCGTCCAGCGCACCCGAGTGCAACTTTCGCCTCTTGTCATCGTTTTGGCTTTGATTGTCGGCGGCTCGCTGGCCGGCCTCCTCGGTGTGCTGGTGGCGGTACCGCTGACGGCCGCGGTCCGCATCATCGCCGGCCACTTGTGGCGGACGAGGATCCTCGGCCAGTCCTGGGCGGAGGCGTCCTCGAGGATGATCGAACGGACCCCGCCCCCAGAACGTCTCGCCGGGCTCAGACGCCGCAACGTCGCCGGCCAGCAGAAGCTGTTCGACACCGCCGAACGCCCCCTCGACGACGTCCCGACCTAGCTTTCGAGTTCGCCGAGGTAGGCCTGGCGCATCTGGGGGTTGGCGAGCAGGCCCTTCGAGGTGTCGTTCAAAACGATGCGGCCCGTCTGGAGCACGTAACCTCGATCGGCGATCGAAAGGGCCATGTTGGCGTTCTGCTCGACCATGAAGACAGTGGTGCCGGCCTCGTTGATTTGATCGATGATCTCGAAGTTCTGCGCGACGAGCAGCGGCGCCAGACCCATCGACGGCTCGTCCATCAAAAGCACCTTGGGGTGGGCCATCAGTGCTCGACCCATGGCGACCATCTGCTGCTCACCACCCGACAGGGTTCCCGCCCGCTGGGTGAGCCGCTCCTTGACGCGAGGGAACATCTCGAAGATCCGGTCGTAGTCGGCCCCGTGATCCTCGCGATGACGAAGGTAAGCCCCGATCTCGAGGTTCTCGCGGACGGTCATCCGCTTGAACAGGCGTCGATTCTCGGGAACCATCGTCAGACCGTGTCCAACCCGGCGGGCGGTGGTCCAGTCATTGACGTTCTCGCCCTCCAAGAAGACCGCGCCCGATGACGGCTTCACGTAGCCGAGCATGGTCTTCAAGGTGGTGGTCTTGCCCGAGGCGTTGCCGCCGAGGAGGCACACCATCTCCCCCGGATAGATGTCGATGTCGACATCCTTCAAGATGTGCGCCGGGCCGTAGTGGGTGTTGACCCCTTTCAGCGACAGGATCGGTGTCCCTCGATTTTGCGCGCCATCGGTCATTGGCGTTCGCTCGGCCGTCCCAGATAGGCCTCGATCACGGCCTCGTTGGTCGAGACCTCGTCGTAGGTGCCTTCGGTCAGCTTCTCACCGTGGTCGAGGACGATCACCCGGTCGGACACATTCTTCACAACCTGCATGTCGTGTTCGATGACGACGATCGTGTATCCCTTCTCATCACGGAGACGGCCGATCAGCTCGGTGAGTTCGACTGTCTCCCGTGGATTCATCCCCGCGGTCGGTTCGTCGAGCAACAAGAGCCGCGGTTCAGTTGCCATCGCCCGGGCGATCTCGAGCCGACGGCGATTCGCATAGGACAGCACAAACGCGAGTTGGTCATGCCGATACCCGGCGAGCCTGGTCCCAAAGAAGGAGAGGACTTCCTCGGCCCTCGCCTCGATCCTCGCCTCCTCGGAGCGTTGCGATTTGGTTTTGAAGATCGCCCCGATCAGCCCGGCCTTTCCGCGGCAATGCTGACCGACCATCACGTTTTCCTTCACTGTCATCGTTGGAAAGAGTCGCACATTTTGGAAGGTCCGGGCCAGGCCCAGCTCAAGGATCTGGTTGGGGCGCAAGCCGACCACGTTGTGTCCGTCGAAGACGATGTTGCCGCTGTCGGGTGTCTCCATGCCGGTCACGAGATTGAAAAAGGTGGTCTTGCCGGCGCCGTTAGGGCCGATGACGCTGACAATCTCACCCTGGTCGACCTCGATGTTGAGGCTATTGATGGCGCGCAAGCCCCCGAACGCTTTGCTGATGCTTTCGATGCTCAGCAACGACATCAGCGAGGGGGCTCGGTGGTGGTTGCATCCGTTGTCGGCTTGTCGCCGTAGATGTCAAGCCAGGCGTCCTGGGACAGCTCGTCGGCGTGGAGCTCCTGGGCGCGCCGCTTACTGGGGATAAACCCTTCCGGCTTGGTCAACATCATCACGATCAGGAGAACGCCGTAGAAAAGGAACTGGTACTGCGAGAACTCGCGCAGGAGGTTGGGCAAGACGATCAACACCAGCGCTCCGAGCGCCACCCCCGGGACGCTGCCCATGCCACCGACGATGATGATCACCAAGACGGTGACGGACACCACGATGTCAAAGGAGTGAGGAAAGACCGATCCGATCTGGGCACCGAAGAGGGCACCGCCAAAGCTGGCCAATACGGCTCCGACCACGAAGGCCGAGAGCTTCGCGGTGACGACATTTACCCCCATCGCCTCGGCCACCGATTCGTCCTCGCGCATCGCCATCCAGGCCCGACCCCAACGTGAATTCTGGAGGGCGAAGGTCACATACGCGGCGATCAAGACGAAGAGGAAGATCGGATAGAAGTAATCCTGCGGCGTGCTCAATTGCAGCGGCCCGATCTGGAGGTCAGGGATATTGGTGATCCCTTGGGCACCGCCGAAGATCGGGGCAAGCCACTCGGAGTTGAAAAGGATGCGAGCGATCTCACCGAACCCGAGCGTGACAATGGCGAGATAGTCGCCGCGCATGCGAATGACCGGCGTTGCCACCATCAGCCCGGCGAGCGCTGCGGCGATCATCACAAAGGGGATGGCGACGATCAGTAGCAGCTGCGGAGTGAATGCCGGCGACTGCGGCGACGTGAGGATGGCTCCGGTGTACGCCCCGACGGCGAAGAAAGCCACGTAACCGAGATCGAGCATGCCGGCGTAGCCAACCACGATGTTGAGGCCCAGAGCCATAAGAAGGTAGATGCCGGCAGTGTCGAGCACCTGGCTGACGAAAGGGCCCATGACCTTGGGCACAAACCACAGGATGATCAAGATGACGGCCGCCGCGATCAGCGAGAACCTCGTTCGCTGTCCGCGAGGCATCGCCTCGATTCGCCCGCGGAGGGTCGTTTCGCGCCCCCCGAGCAGCCAATACGCGACAAAGACAACGATGAAGACGGTGATCGCGCCGACAATCGTCAATGCGCCGCCGCGGCCGGTGAACAAGAAATCGGTCAGGAACTCGGCGCTGAGACCCGCAAAGAGCTGGCCGACGAGGTCGGTGAAGAGCGCAAACATTATCACCCAAACCAGGGCCGGCAAAAGCGATCGCTTCAGCCGGACCGGGAGGAGATGAACTCCCGCCCCGATGGCGCCGGCCACCGCCGAGATTGCGACGATGGCGATAATCGCCGCCCCGACGGGAAGGCCGAAGGTGAGAATTTCGAGGAGCTGGGGCGATAGCTGCACGAAGACGCCGCGCAGATCGAACGTCGACATAAGGACTGTAAGCACCCCGACGCAAAGCCCGCCCAGGGCGCCCGCCAAAGCTCCGGCAACGAGATTGCGACTGTTCGCCCGGGCGGGAGCGAATCCTTCGAGGGCCGCAGGGGGTTTTCCGGCCATCCATCCGAACGTGAAGGCCAACAGGTAGAGGAAGAAAAGGCCGAGCGGGAGGATCGGATCGATTAGAAGTCGGGTTTGAAACGTGCCGACGATTCCGGTCGCGGCCACCAGGACCATCGCCACTCCGCCTATGAGTCCGAGTCGGGCGGCTTTGCCGAGGTCGATCGGCGGGGGCGGGCGCAGTTCGACTTCGACTGGTCGAGCGGGCGACGGTGCTGTCACCTGGGCCACGAAATCAGGTCCTGTCTCGGGAGAGACGTTCGCCAAGGATTCCGGTCGGACGGAAGATCAGCACCATCACCAGGGCGGCATACGCAACGACATCTTTGAGCTGGCTGAAGGCGGGGATGTCATAACCGGCCAAGACCAAGCTGGGACCTACCGATTCGACCACTCCCAAGCTGACTCCTCCCAGCATCGCCCCCAAGATGTTGCCGATCCCGCCGAGGACGGCGGCGGTGAACGCCTTGATCCCGGGGAGGAAACCGGAGAAAAAATTGATGCTGGGAAATACCAATCCCCAGAGGGCTCCTGCTACTCCGGCCATGGCCCCTCCGACGGCAAAGACCGTGACGATGGTGCGGTTGACGTCGATCCCCATCAACGCGGCTGTCTCCTGGTCCTCGGACACTGCTCGCATCGACTTTCCGGTCCGGGTCCGCTCGACGAACAAATAGAGAGCGATCATCACAATGACCGTCACCACGATCACGACGACGCGGGAGGTGGGAATGCGGGACCCAGCCACGTTGATGGTGCCGCGGAGGGGTTCCATGCGGGGGAAGTCCTTGGTGCTGGGGCCCACCAACCCATTCACCAAGTATTGGATGGTGAACGACGCCCCGATCGAGGTGATGAGAGGGATCAAGCGGGGGGCGTTGCGCAGCGGTCGGTAGGCGATGCGCTCGAGCAAGACCGCTACCGAAGCAGACGTCGCCATGGCCGCGAGGAGGACAATCAGGAGCGACACGATTGGGCTCGCAGTCCACAAACTGGTAGCCGCCAAACCATTGGCGACATAGAAAGCCATCATCGCTCCCACCATGAACACTTCGCCGTGCGCGAAGTTGATGAACCTGAGCACGCCGTAGACCATTGTGTAGCCGAGGGCAATGAGAGCGAACACCGAGCCGGTCGAGGCACCGAAAATGAGCAGGTCGCGCCACTGCGCGCCACTCAGCCGGCCGGAGGAAATGCTCTGGTAGGAGCCGTAGAGGATGACCGCCAAAGCCGCGATCCGGAGACCCCAAAGGAAGATGGTGACCGGAGTGACCCGCGCCGCGCTACGGATCGGCGTGGCGGGAACTGAGATCGCTTCTGACATCTAGGCAGTGTCTCCGGGTTGTGTGCCCGGTGCCGTCGACGACGGCACCGGGCACTCTCTTTTTTGGGCTTATCCGCTAGAGACCCAGATCCTCCCGGGTGTAGGTGACGAGGACGTTGGCGCGTACGGCCTCGATGTCGGCCTCCGCGTCGGTGTTCTGCAGGATGTTGATGCTCGGCGCGGCGCAGTCGCCGAACTCATCACAACTCAACGTTCCGGTGAGACCCTCGTAGGTCATGCTGCCCAGCTCGTCCCGCAGCGCCTGGAGATCGATGACCAGAGTGTCTCCTGACACCTGTGCGATCGTCTCGATGGCGGTGAACACCATGTTCGCGGCGTCGTAGGCATGGGCATGGAAGGCCTGGATCGGCGCCTCTCCATACTCCGACTCGTAGGTCGCTACGAACTCCTCGTACTCAGGAGTGGTCGGCGTCGTCGGACCTGAGAAGTACATTCCCTCGGTCTGGGGGAGCGTCACATAGGTGTCCGACAACAATCCGTCGGCGCCCATCAAGACCACGTTTTCCAGTCCGGCGATACTCGGAGCCTGCTCGGGGATGAAGTCGCCAGCCGGCTGGAAGATCGGGAAGAAGATCAGCTCGGCGCCGGCCGCGGCGGCCTCGGTTAGTGGCGTCGTCATATCGGTCTGATCGGCGGTGACTGCCGTGCTGAGCACGATCGTCCCCCCGAGTTCCTCAAAAGGACCCTCGAACGCGGAGGTGAGACCCTGGGTGTAGGGATCACCGTCGTTGATGGTGGCGACCATGGTCAGGCCCAGCTCCTCGAACACGAACTTGGCCGCGGCCGCTCCCTGGATGGCGTCGTTGTGCGCGGTCCGGTAGTAGCCGTCGTGATGCTCAGCCGATTCGTTGCCCGCCAGGTCAGAGGTGAGCACCGGCGAGGTGTTGGAGCCGGAGATCAGGATCCTGCCTGCTGAGGTGATCACATTGGAGGCAGGGACTCCCGCACCTGAACAGCTCGTCCCGATGACAGCCACGACCTGGGGGTCGGAGATGATCCGGGTGGCGCCGGTTTGGCCGCCCTCCGAGTTGCAGAGGTCGTCCTCGTTGAACGCGAGTTCTATGGGATGTCCGGCGATCTCGCCCTTGTTGGCAACGGCGATCTCGATTCCCCGAACTTGGTCAATTCCGAGCGGAGCGACATCGCCGCTGATTGCCTGGAGGCTGGCGATCTTGATCGGGTCGCCGGCGGCAATTTCGATAACGCCCAGCTCGCCCGCAGCCATCGTGGTGCTCGTGTCGGCCATGGTGGTGCTGGTGTCGGCCATAGTGGTCGTGCCACCATCTCCGGCCGTGGTGGTGACGCCGTCCGCGGTCGTGGCAGAAGTGCCACCACCACAGGCGGCGAGGATCAGGGCCAACGCCCCGAGCACCGCCAGCATGTGAATTCGACGTTTAGTCATTGTTTTCCTTCCATTT
>Ga0136635_10000010_pt1 | contig 69459 bp, 77 predicted proteins | sample AntDrymeUQ852106_2_FD_105495 | JGI IMG/M metagenome (GOLD analysis project Ga0136635, IMG submission 105495) | Polar desert sand microbial communities from Dry Valleys, Antarctica - metaG UQ85 (21.06) | ecosystem: Environmental > Terrestrial > Soil > Desert | place: Antarctica: Dry Valley... | reverse complement strand
GCCGAGGGTGTCGCCGGGTTGGACGGTGTAATCGGCGCTCGCGGCAATCACGGCTGCGCAAACCACGGCCAGAGCGACGAAGAGGCGATGCCACGCAATAGACGCCGGTGCTAGATGACGTCCTCTCGAGGAAATGCTGGTTGTGGCGTCCACGACGCTCCCGTTCCGGCCCCTGTCCGCCCGAACAGGCCTCGAACCCTAGCCCAGATGGAAACGGTGTCGCCGCTATCGGATGCTCGCCGCCAGATAGTCCAACCGCACATCGCCACCTTCGAGCAACCGGCGATGAAAGTCCTTGAGATCAAAGGCGGCGCCTTGCTCCGACTTCAAATCGTCGCGCATGGCGAGGATCGCCCGCTCCCCTACCTTGTAAGCGATCGCTTGTCCGGGCCAGCCCAAGTAGCGCTTGATCTCCGACTCGGCTTGGTCGACGGGCAAGCCCGCGATGCGGTGCAACATCTGCACCCCGGTCTCGAAGTCCCATTTGCCACCGGCGTTGATCAGGCCATCGGCAGGGATGTCGAGATCAAGATGACTGCCGATGTCGATCACTACTCGACAAGCGCGTAGCTGTTGTCCGGCGAGCATCCCCAGCAGATACTGCGGCTGGTCGAAGTAACCGAGCTCATCCATCAGTCGTTCGGTGTAGAGCGCCCAGCCCTCCCCATACCCCGAATGCCAAATGATGACCCGGTGCGCTCGAGTGAGCTTCTCGCTCTGCGCCATGGCGGTGCCCACCTGGAGATGATGGCCGGGAAAGCCTTCGTGGTAGCCGGTGGTCACCTCTCCCCACAACGGAAGCTGCTGGCGATCGCCGAACGAGTACCAGATCCCGCCCGCGCGGCTGAAGTCCTCGCTCGGAGATAGGTAGTAGGCGCCCAGCGCGGCTCCGGGAGGCACCAGGTTGACTGTCACCTGGCGAATCTGGGCGGGCACGTCGAAATGGACCCCGTCGAGCTGGCCGAGGGCTTGGTCCTGCAGCGACTGGATGAACTCGACGAACTCCTCGGGGCTGGTCGTCAGGTATTGGGGATCGGTTTCGAGCAAGTCGATCACCCCGTTCAAATCAAGCTCCGAGTCGATCTGTTTGGCCACCTCAATCATCGCCTGGTTGATTCGGCGGACTTCGGTCCAGCCCCATTCATAGGTCTCCACCGGATCGATCGTCATCCCAAGAAAACGATCGGCTTCCACGACGTAGCGGTCGGCGCCCACCCCGTCGGCTGCAACCGCATCGCCCGCGTAGACCTGCTCGAGGTAATCGGCGAAGTTCGCCACTGCCGCCCGACCGGCATCGACCGCACTCTTTACGGAATCGGCCCGGTTGGGATGAGATTGGCTGGCCTGGGCTACGAGGCCGAGCCACTTCGACTCCTCTCCCGCCAGGTGACGCAACTGTTCGACAACCGATGCCACCTGCCGGCGCGCCGAGACGTGACCGGCGGCGCGCCCCTCGTCGAGCGTTTCGCGCCAACCCGCAAGCGGTTGCTCGACAGTTTCGAGCCGGGTGGCGATGTTGTCCCATCCCTCCTCACTGTCTGTGCTCATGAGGTCGAAGATGTCGCGGATCTCGTCGACCAGCCCGGCCACGTGACGAACTCCGTAATACCGGGAACCTCGGTCGTAGGAGCTGAGCTCCTCGTCAAAATGGTCGCTCAATACCCGCCGGCCATGCTGATGCCAGCGATCGGTGTTGTCGTTCATTTGCTCGACCCGCCTGCGATAGTTGCGCGTGAGCTCATGCATGTCGGCCGACCCCGCCGGCGAGGTGTCGTTCCAGAGATGGTCACTCCCAGGGATGCCCAAGTAGGTGGCGGTTTCCGGCGCCATCGCAACGATGTCATCGATCAGTTTCGATGAGAGTTCGTAGATATCAGCCACCCGCTGACCTTACCCTGGCAACCATGGGTCAATCGCGAGACGTCATCCCGGTTCGCGCCGAGGAGAGCTTTCCGATCTACCGATTGGCAAGGTATCTCGAAGGCAAAGTGGTAGGGGCGGAGGGCACCCCAAGCGTCGGGCAATTCGCCGGAGGGCACGCCAATCTCACCTACCTATTGACCTATCCCGAGGTTGAGCTGGTGCTTCGGCGGCCACCGCTGGGACCGGTTGCGCCCGGCTCGCACGACATGTCACGGGAATTCCGAGTCCTCTCTCGACTCCACCGAGCCTTCTCCCCCGCGCCCGAAGCCTTCCTCTTCTGTGACGACGTTGCAGTGATGGGAGCGCCGTTCCTGGTGATGGAGCGCAAGACCGGCGTGGTGATCAGGAACGTGGTGCCGGCGATGTTCGGCTCGGGCGAGGACCGAGTGGCCAATCGCAAACTGTCGGAGGTCGTCGTCGACACGTTGGCCGATCTCCATTCCGTTGACCCCGCTTCGTGCGATCTCGCCGATCTCGGCCGTCCCGATGGTTTTCTCGGGCGCCAAGTCGAGGGTTGGATCACTCGCTGGGAAGCCGCCCAGCACGAGCCGAACCCACTGGCCGATGATCTCGCCGATTGGATCCGAACCCGGCTGCCGAAATCACCGGCGCCAACAATCATCCACAACGATTGGCGGCTCGACAATATGGCCGTTGATCCTGTCGACCCCGGTCGTTGCACTGCTGTCTACGACTGGGACATGTGCACCCGCGGCGACCCGCTCGCCGACCTGGGAACGGTCATGGGCGTTTGGTACGAGGCGGACGAAATGCCCGCCACCCTCAACCCGATGCCTACCTCGGTCCCCGGCTTCATGTCCCGCGCCGAAGCGATCGAGCGTTATGCCGAAAAGTCAGGCGCTGACCTCCGTGATTTCAACTGGTATCTCGTCTTCGGCACCTGGAAGCTCGGCGTGGTGCTCCAGCAGATTTTCATCCGCTGGCATCGGGGCCAGACCCACGACGAACGCTTCGCGTCGATGGGCGAAGGCGCCCATCGACTCTTCGAGCTGGCCGCCGCCCGCCGCAACTAGCTGCGAACCCTGGGTTCGCAGCCGTGTTGGACACGGATACCAGCCCAGAGAATGGATCGACCACCGCCCCAGCCCGCGAAGATGCTCTGGTGACGCCTGAGGAATTCCGCGCGAACGCCCATGCACTGGTCGACTGGATCGCCGATTATCTCGAGCGGTCAGCCGACCTGCCGATCGTCCCCGCGGTCGCTCCGGGTGAGCTGAAGGCTCGCCTCCCAGCATCGGCGCCCGAAGCGCCGGAACCGTTCGACGAGCTCATGGCCGACCTCGATCGGATCGTGGTTCCCGGATTGACCGGGTGGCAGAACCCTGGTTGGTTTGCTTACTTTCCCGGCAACTCGTCACCGCCTTCGCTCCTCGCCGAGATGGCGACCGCGGCGTTTGGCCAGCAAGGAATGATGTGGGCGACGAGCCCGATTGCGACCGAGCTGGAGATGGTCGTTCTCGATTGGCTGGTTGATCTGCTCGGGCTTCCGCAAGGCTGGAAGATGTCAGGCCCGGGTGGCGGATCGATCCAGGTGAGCGCGTCGGATTCATCTCATCTGGCGCTAGTTGTCAGTCGGCACCGCGCCCAAGCGACGAACCCAATCGATCAGCTCGTGGCTTACACCAGCGCCCAGAGCCATTCCTCGATCGAGAAGGGGGCTCGAGTCGCAGGCTTCAAGCATTTCCGCGCCATCGACGTCGATGAAGAGTTCGCCATGCGACCCGAGGCGTTGGAGGCGGCGATCGCGACCGATCGAGAGTCGGGACTTATCCCAGCCTTCGTCTGTTCGACGGTCGGCACAACCGGTACCACCGCCACCGATCCCATTGAACCAATCGCGGCCATCGCTCGGCGTGAAGGCATGTGGCATCACGTCGATGCGGCCTTTGTCGGGAGCGCCATGATTTGTGCCGAGTTCCGGGTTCACCAGCAAGGGCTCGAGCTGGTCGACAGCTATGTGTTCAACCCCCACAAATGGCTTTTGACCAATTTCGATTGCTCGGTGTTCTACGTCGCCGACCGCCAGCCGCTGCATGAGACCCTGAGCATCGTGCCGCCCTATCTGCGATCCGCGGCGGCGACGTCAACCGAAGTGGTCGACTACCGAGATTGGCAGGTGCCGCTCGGTCGGCGCTTCCGTGCCCTGAAGTTGTGGTGGGTCTTGCGTTACTACGGCGCCGAAGGTTTGCGGAGCGTCATCCGCCGGCACGTCGCCCTTGGTCACGACCTCGCGGCCCGGATCGAGGCAGAGCCCGATCTGGAACTGGTAGCACCCGCCCGTTTTTCGCTGGTCTGCTTTCGCCATCGCGCCGGGAACGAAGCCACCGATCGGATTGTGGAAGCAATCAACTCCAGCGGGGTCTCCTACGTCACTCCATCTTCAATCGACGAGCGACGATTCATTCGCGTTTCGATCGGCCAGACCTACACCGAAGCCGAGCATATCGACCGACTCTGGAAGTCGATCGCTGGCGCCCTCTAACCCTCGGGCAGCGTCCCCAGAGTGACTCGAACAGTGATGGCCTCGCCGTTGCGAATCACATCGAGGATCACTTCATCGCCGGGGAGATAGCTGCGAACTCGAGCGGCAAGGTCGGAGATCGAGAACACCGCCAGCGTATCGACCGCGGTGACGATATCTCCGACCACGAGACCCGCGGCTCCCGCGGCGCTCCCCGGGACCAGCTCGGTGATGACAGCGCCGCTTTGGGCACCAGTCGCGTCGTCGCCAGTGACGCCGAGATAGGCCGTTTCGATCGGAGTACCGGCAACGATGCTCGACGCGAACTCGTAGGCATTGCTGATCGGCACCGCGAACCCGACCCCGGAGTTGGAGCCGGTGACCGTGATGATCTCGATGTTGACCCCGATCACTCGCCCGTCCCTATCGGCCAATGCACCCCCGCTGTTTCCCGGGTTGATCGGCGCATCGGTCTGGATCAGCACCTGGGCGCTGTTGAAATCCAGAACCGGGCGATTCACCGCCGACACCACCCCCGACGTCACCGTCTGATCAAGACCCCACGGGCTACCCAGGGCTACGGCCAACTGGCCCACTTGCAACTCCACGTCGAGGGCAAGCTGGGCCACCGGGATCCCTTCGGTGTCCACCGACACCACCGCGATGTCATGGGCCGGGTCGGTGCCGACCACTGTGCCTTCACTTTGCGACCCGTTGGCAAAACGCACCGACACCGAGTTGGAGCCTTCGACGACATGGGCGGCGGTGAGGACATACCCGTCCTCGTAGACGAAGCCCGAACCCAAGCCTGACCCCGTTGAGATGTGGACCATCGAAGGCAAAAGCGCCTCCGCCACTGCCGCCACCGGCTCTTCAGTCGCCTCCACCGTCGGCGTCCTCGCCTCGGCGGCTTGCGCGATCGTCGGTTGAGTGGTCGCCGTGGACGGCTCGTCGTCTTCGCTCAGGAACCAACCGAGCCCGACTCCGCCTAGCAGGAGGACCAAACCAACCAGCAAAGCCATGAGCGAGGAAGGTCTCCGGGGGGGCGGCGTTGGCTCCACCTTCACCACCACCTCGGTTGGCTCGGCAGAGTTGATTCGGGTTTCGTCGTTGATCATGGAACCTCCTGGAAAGAACATATGCCCCGGTGACTAAACATCTTCTAAAGCGTGGCTGAGAATTGTCAGAGAGCCAGCGGGCCATTAAAACCGATCATCGGACCGGGTCGGCCGCGCAATGGGTCGAAGTCTGGGCAAGCCGTATCGGATCCGTCCGGCAGCCACATCACCATCGTCGCCCCCTGATCGGAGAAGATCTCGAACGCGCCGCGGTGCATCTTGGTTACCTGCTCAACAATCCCGAGACCCAAGCCGGTCCCGTCACCACCCGAAAACCCCGGACCGTCATCGGCTACCGCCAGATATACCCAGCCCTGACGGCGTCCACACCCCATTTCGATCTTGCTCCCGGGTGGGGCGACGCGGATCGCATTGTCGACCAGGTTTCCCAACGCGCGTCCCAAAAACAGGGGCTCTCCCTGAACTTCCACCGCTTCGACTGATTCCTGCAAGTCCACCTCGACATCGGCCGCGGCGGCGCGTTGATCGTCGGCGGCGCCTCGCACCAAACCGGCCAGGTCCACGGCAACCATCGTCGCCTGCCCAGCCTCGAAACGGGCGGCTGCGAGCAGGCCCTCGATCATCGAACCCATCTTTCCAACGTTGCGAGTCACGATCTCTCCGGTGGCCTTCCAATCCTCGATGGTCGATTGCGGATCATCAAGGGTGACCTCGACATTGGAGCGAATCACCGAGAGCGGCGTCCGCAAATCGTGGGAGGTGTCGGCGAGGAAGCGCTTCTGGGATTGGAAGGCGCCCTGTAAGCGGTCGAGCATCGAATCGAAGGTTGCCCCGAGCCGGGTCAACTCGTCATCCGGACCCTCGAGCGCAATTCGGCGCGACAGGTCGGAAACTTCGATCTCCCGCGCCACTTGCGTGATCCGATCAACCGGCGCCAGGGCTCTTCCCGCCAGGATCCAGCCCACCACCAACGAAATGACAAACAGCGCCCCGAGCCCGATGAGCGAGTAGATCGCCAGCTTTTCCAGCACAAACTGGTTGATAAGGCTTTCCATCCTTCTCACCTGGGCTTCTTCCATTTGCGGGTCGATTAGAAAACGGAATTGTCCAAGTTGAAGCTCGCGAGCGCGAATGAACAGCCGAGTTTCAGTCTGAGTGGTTAGCTGCCAACGCACGGCCAGGTAGACCAGGGCAAGGATCAAGCCGCCGAGCCCAAACACGACCGCCGAGTAGAGCGCGGACAATCGAAACCGGATCGATCGAAAAACCGACGGGATGCGCGAACGCCAATCCGATCGACGCTCGCTCATGACGCCCGCAGCACGTATCCCCGGCCCGCCAGAGTCTCGATGACCGCCGGCTCCCCCAGTTTCTTTCGCAGGTTCGAAACGGTCACCCGCACCGTGTTGGTGAAGGGGTCGGCCATTTCGTCCCAAACGTGTTCAAGCAATCTCTCTTGTGGCATCACTTCGTCGGCGTGCACCATCAGAAACTCGAGCAGAGAGAATTCCTTGCTCGTGAGGTTGAGAGGCGTTCCGTTACGAGCGGCGAGAAACCGTGCCGGGTCGAGGGTGAGATCGCCGACCTTCAGGACCGGGCTCGGAGTCTCGTCACGACGCAAGAGCGCCCGGGCCCTGGCGGCGAGCTCCGCAAACGCGAAGGGCTTGACCAGGTAATCGTCGGCGCCGGCGTCGAGTCCGGCCACCCGGTCCTCGATGTCGTCGCGAGCGGTAAGGACGAGAACCCGCGGACGTTTGGACTCGAGCGTGGGCAGATCGCCGACCACCATCCTCCTGCACAACTCGAGCCCGGACCCGTCTCCCAGGTTCCAGTCGAGGATTGCCAGGTCGTAGCCGTTACCACGCAGCTTCTCCTCCGCCGCCGAAGCGCCATGAGCAATGTCCACCGCATAGCCGTGGCGGCGAAGGCCGCGAGCAATGGCCGCCGCCAGATCCTGCTCGTCCTCCACGACCAGTAGCCGCATCAAATAGACGCTAACCGACGCCAATAAACCAAACCTAAGGCGATTGTGGTGGCTCTACCACCACGCAAACCTTAGGTTTGGTTGGTGGTTGTTAGCGGCTGAGGCTGCGGCCCCCGCCGACGGTGATGACTTCACCAGTGATGTAGCCCGGGCGAGCCAAGAACACGACCAGGTCCGCTACTTCTTCGGGCTCTCCCATGCGGCCCAGCGGGATCGAGTCGACCATTCGCTCGCGGACGTCCGCGGGAATTGCCATCGACATTTCGGTTCCGATCAACCCGGGGGCGATGGCATTGACTCGGATGCGAGGCGCCAGCGTGAGGGCGAAGGCCCGGGTGATTCCCACCAGCGCTCCTTTCGACATCGAATAGTTGAACTGGCCGAAGTTTCCGAGGTAGGCCCGTGAGGAGATGTTGACGATCGCCCCCTCCTTCATCATCGGCGCGAAGCGCGAGATGATCTGATAGGGCGCCCCGAGGTTCACATCGATCACCGAGGCGAACTCGTCTTCGGTCATATTGACCAGGCGAGCGTCGCGGGTGATGCCCGCGTTGTTGACGATCAGTTCGAGGGGAGGCGCTCCCTCGATTGCCGAGCCGACCATGTCGAGGCCTTCGTCGGTCGTCAGATTGGCCTCCACTGGACGCACCGTCGCCTCCGCTTCCTCGAGGATGCTCACCGTGTCCGCAAGCCGGGGCGACGCGTCGACTGCGATTAGCGTCCAGCCCTCGCCCGCCAGCCGTTGGCAGATGACCGAGCCGATTCCGCCGGCGGCGCCAGTGACGATCGCGGTCTTTGTCATCCCAAAGCCTTGCCGAGGTGACCCGGACCAAGATGAATCAGTTCTCCCTGGGCGCCGTCGGCTTCGAGCATGCGCTGGACCCAGCGTTTCACCTGGTCGCCAGGGATCTCATCATCGATGGCGATGACGTTGATCGGCAGGCCGGCTTTGGCCAGCTCGATCGCTGCGGTTCGCGCCCCCGACAAGAGCCCCGCAGCGACCGCTGCCGACGCGGCGCCGTTGCGGCCCAGAAGATCGTCGCTCGACACCACATAGACAATCGGCTCCTCGGCGACGACTGCTAACTGGGTAAGCCGAAACGCCTCCAACAGCACCGACCGAATCGACGGCCAGTCATCGGCGATCCCCGTCGCCCCGAAAACCAAGCCGGGCTCGTCGCTCTCGTAGTCACCATCGATCCCCACCGCCCTCATTCGACGGCTTCTCCAGCTCGGACCAGATCATCGATCTCGTCATCAGTGATCCCGAGCTCGGTCAGGACTTCTCGGGTGTGCTGGCCAAGGAACGGCGCAGGCAGTTGTGATCGCGCCGGGCTGCCGTCGACCCGCAGCGGCGATCCCTGAGTGTTGATCGACCCTGCCCGCGGGTGTTCGACCGCGACCAGCATCTCATTGTGTTGAGCTTGCCGATCGGCAAAGACCGCCGGCAGGTCGAGGATGCGGCCGACGGGAATCCCGGCGCGGCTGAGGACATCGATCCAATGATCAGTGGGACGAGTTTCGAACACTGTTTGCAGACGCTCCGTCAATGCCTGCCGATTCTCGACTCGCAAAGCGTTGGAGCCAAAGCGTGGATCTTCGCCCAATTCAAAAAGGTCAAGGGCCTTGGCAGTTTCAGCAAAATGGCGATCCGACACAACGGCGACATTGAAGTAGCCGTCAGCTGTCCGAAACGACTGGTTCGGCGCCGTGACCGGCGAGGCGGTCCCAGTTCGCTCCGGTTGATTGCCGGAGGCAAAGAACTGCGCGTTCCATCCGGCCTGCACTGCGATCAGGCTGTCGCGCAGCGCTACCTCGACCAACCGACCTTCTCCACCGCGCCGGCCGCCGCCGCCGGCGATCGCCGCCACGATGGCCAAAGCGGCGTTGGTCCCGGCGACAAAGTCAGCGATTGTCGTCGCGGTCTTGTGGGGAGGGTCACCTTCGTCGCCGGCGATCGACATCATTCCCGATTCACCCTGGAAGACCAGATCGATGCCCGGGCGATCCGCATCGGGTCCCGTCGCGCCAAAGGCAGTGATCGAGGCATAGACAACATGGCCCCCGCCATCGCTCAGGTCGCGGTAGCCAAGTCCCATTCTCTCCATGGCTCCTCGCCGCAGATTATTGAGGACGACGTCGGCTCCGAGGCAGAGGCGGCGCAACACTGTTGATGCGAGAGGCGCTTTGGCGTCCATCGCCACGCTTTTCTTGCCTCGATTCACGGCGATGAAGAATGCGCTCTCCTCTCCGTAGAAGGGCCCGATCTCGCGCGCCAGGTCGCCACCGAGCGGCTCGATTTTGATCACCTCTGCACCCAGATCGGCGAGCAACATTCCGCAATACGGAGCCGCCACCAGATTTCCGAATTCGACGATTCTGAGCCCAGAAAGCGGCGCGCTCACGCGCTTTCCAAGACCACCGCGATGCCCTGGCCAACCCCGATACACATAGTCGCCAGGCCATAACCGCCACCTTGACGGCGGAGCTCATGGGCGAGAGTCCCGACAAGCCGGGATCCAGACGAGCCCAGGGGGTGGCCGCGGGCGATCGCACCTCCGTTGACATTGACGATCTCGGGGTCAAGCTCGAGGAGGCGGATGGTCGCCACCGCCTGGGCGGCGAACGCCTCATTGACCTCGGCCAGTTTGAGCTCGGAGGCCGCGATTCCCGCTCTCGCCAGCGCCTTTTCGCTGGCAGGCACGGTCCCGATCCCCATCACATCGGGATGGACCCCGGCCGCCGCCGAGGCAACTACGCGAGCCAATGGAGTGAGCCCATGGCGTTTCAACCCGTCGCCGGTGGCGAGGAGGACCGCACTGGCACCGTCGTTCATCGGCGACGAGTTGCCGGCGGTGACCGTGCCCCCGGATTTGAAGACCGGAGGCAGCTTGGCAAGAGCGTCGAGCGAGGTGTCGAGGCGGGGCCCCTCGTCGAGTGAGACCAATCGCCGCTCGGTGCCGCGACTCGTGACTGCGACCTCGATTGGTTCGATCTCGAAGGCAAGCGTTTGGTTTTCGTCGGCCTTGACTGCGCGTTGGTGGCTGGTCAAGGCGAACTCGTCTTGGTCGTCGCGGGTCACGTGATGGCGCTCGGCCACGACCTCGGCCGTCATCCCGAGGCTGATCGGCGGGTAGAGCGCTTTCATCCGTTCATTCACGAGACGCCATCCGATCACGGTGTCGACGACTTCGGGGGCACCGACCGCGAACGGGCGATCGGCTTTGGTCATGACGTAGGGAGACCGGCTCATCGATTCGGATCCGCCGGCCACCATCAGCTCTCCCCAACCCGCCGCGAGGGCGTGGCCCGCCGAGACCACCGCCTGCATACCCGACCCGCAGAGGCGATTGACGGTTGCCCCCGGCACCTCGATCGGCAAACCGGCGAGAAGCACCGCCATCCGGGCGACGTTGCGATTGTCCTCGCCTGCCTGGTTGGCAGCTCCCCAAAACACGTCCTCGATCTCGGAGGGATCGACGGCTGGGCTCCGCGCCAGGAGCCGTCCAAGGGCGTGGGCGGCGAGGTCGTCGGGACGGACTCGAGCGAGCTGTCCCCCGATCTTTCCCATCGGGGTGCGGCAGGCATCAACCACGAAAACTTCTCGCATTGTCACCCGAAACGTAACTGGATCAGGTGCTAGGTGTGACGATCAAGAGGGCCCGACCACCTAGGACACCGGTCCGCAAGGTGTATAGGGCGCCCCCGCTTGATGCCTCGCTCTTGATTCCGTTGGGGACCGGTCGATCGGGTTCGACCCCAAGGTCGCGCAACAGAGCGCGGCGACCGTCGCCAGGAAGCTCGGGGTTGACGGTTGCGATCAGGGTGCCCCACGCCGCCAAGACGGCCGCGCCCTCGTTCTCCCCCGAGGTGGGGGCGGCCGAGATCATCAGGCTGTGCACAGACCCACTCGCGGGATCCTCGGTGGCGTAAAGGATCAAACCCTCGCGCAGGTTCATCTGGAGCCGGTTTGGACCCGGAGCTTCGAGAAGAAAGAGATCGATTCCGAGCTGGCCGGCAGCGTCATTCCAGGCGAACGTCACCTGATCGACACCGGTGGTGAAGACGGTCGGCATCGGCGGCACCGTGGTGGCCGGCAGGATGGAGGTCAGCAAGTTGGGAGTGGGTCGGTCACGGGCGACCAAGGCGCTAACGAAAATGGCCAGCACGACGAGGGCTGCTCCCATGCCCGCCACCACTGGCAGGGAGAGCCGCAAAGCCTTCGGCGGGGTTTCGGGTTCGGCCGCCACCTCTGGCAGAGCTTTTTGCTTAAACGCTCGGACCGAGTCGGCCAGTGTCGCCGGCCAGCGGGTGTCGACCCAGTCGGTCATCCGAGTCGGATCGAGCGGAGCGAAGCCAACCGGCTCGTCCTCGATTATCAAGAGGAAGCAGTCGCCGTCTTTCGACAGGGTGCATTGCGCCAACGGCCACCGACCCAACCGGCCCGACTCCGAGTCGATCGCCAGGAAGTCGCCGTCGACCCGCAAAGTCGCCGGTAAAGGATCTTCTTCAGCCAGGACGAGGGCGCCGGAAAATTCCATCCTCCGGGCAAGCTATCCCAGTTAGCCCGGAAGGCCAGGCTTTCTCGTCACCAGCAGCCGGCGCTGGCGTTCCAGGGAGACCACCCCTCCGTCGCCACGAGCCAAGCCGCGGCAGCAACATTGGCAATTGGGTCAAAGATCGAGGCATCGGGCAACCCGATCGCCGCGGCGCGGTCGGGCCAGTAGCGAGGGATGTGCTGGAAAAGTCCGGCTGCTCCACTGGTGGGGTTCATCGCGTTGGGATCGCCGCCGGACTCACAAGAGATAACCGCCAATGCTGTTTCAACGTCGGCGGCGGCGAAATAGGCCGACACCAACGAACGCCACTCCTCCACGGGACGCGGTGCCGGCGCCGGAACGGTGACCACCGGGGCCAGAGCAGGCGGGGCCGCTTGGGGAGCAATAGTGGTTGTTGTGCTCGTCGTCGTGATCATCGATGAAGACAGCTCGTCGCTGACGCGCAGATTGGCACACTCCCGGCACAGCTCATTCGGCAAGGGCGAAAGCTTGGCTTCTTGCGGAAGCTCGAACACTCTTCTTTTTGGCTCGATCCCGACCGGCGGACTGCTTTCCACGGTCGGGGCCATGGCGGTCCCGACGCGAAACAGCACGAAGATGATTGATACCGACGAAAATGCCGAGCGCCAGCGACGCACACAGCCTCCCTCCAAACCCGAACGGGCAAAGGTAGGGGCGTTCGCGAACCAAACGCAAACCGTCGGCGGGCTACAGCAGGCTGGATTCCACCGTGATCTCGACGTTGCCTTTCAGCGCATTCGAGACAGGGCAGCCCTCTTTGGCTGCGATGGCGGCGGCCACAAAGGCAGCGTCCTCGAGGCCGGGAACGTCGCCTACGACCTTGAGGGCCATCCGCACCAAACGCCAGCCCGCCTCGACCTTTTCGAAGCTGGCGGTGGCGGTCGTTTCGAGGGAGGTCGGCGTAGAGCCGTCACGTCCGAGCCCCGCCGAGAGGGCCATGTTGAAACACGCGGCGTGGGCCGCAGCGATCAGCTCCTCCGGACTGGTCTTCCCCCCGGCCGACTCGGTGCGGCTGGGCCAACTGACATTCATCACCCCGCCCACCCCGGTGGCCATCGACACTTCGCCGGACCCGTCGGTGAGGTTCCCTTCCCAGCGCGACGTAGCTCGACTATCCATAGCTATCCCTCCCATTCCTGCGTAAAAACCCTCGGCCAATTTGATCTATTCGGGGGGCGCCAGGTTACGCAAGAATGGCTGGGATGGGTCCAGTTCTCAGCGGACTCTCAGCGAATTCACGGTCAACCCGCGCGAGACCTCCTTACAGTCAGAGCAATGAGCGAGGCCGCGCGGCTGCTGGTGGTGGATGACGAAGAAACCCTGGCCGAGATGCTGGGCACGGCCCTCCGTTTCGCGGGCTACGACGTCGAGCTCGCGAGCGGCGGCATCGAGGCATTGAAAGCGGTCAAGGACAACCCGCCCGACCTCGTCGTGCTCGACGTCAACCTTCCCGACCTCGATGGGTTCGAGGTTTGTCGCCGGCTGCGGCGCGACGGTCATGAGATGCCGTTGATCTTTCTCACCGCGCGCGACGGGATCGCCGATTTGCGATCCGGGTTCCATCACGGCGGGGACGATTACTTGACTAAACCGTTCAGCCTCGAAGAATTGGGCTTGCGAATCGAGGCGCTCTTGCGGCGCACCCGTGGCAACAACGCCGAGCCGAGTCGAATCGTCAATGGCGACCTCCTCATCGACGACGACGCCCACCAGGTGTTCGTCGGCGACAATCCGGTCCAGCTCTCCCCCACCGAGTATCGCCTGCTGCGCTATCTCACCCTCAATCGCGACCGGGTGTTGTCGAAAGACCAGATCCTTGACTATGTCTGGCAGTACGACTTCGGCGGCAATGCCGGGATCGTCGAGACCTACATCGGCTATCTGCGACGGAAGCTCGGCCCGTCGATGGCGAAACGGATCGAGACGGTTCGCGGCTTCGGATACGCGTTGCGCACCAAGCGCCCGAGCTAAGCGGCGATGTCGCTGCGAACCCGTCTGATCATGGCGGTGACGGTGCTCCTGCTGCTAGTCATTGCGCTGTTCGGATATGTGGCAGTCAGCAGCCAGCGACGGGTGTTGATGGCCCAGATCAACGAGCGGCTCGAGTTCGCGCTCACCCAGCCGTTTCGCCAAGCCCCGGATCGTGACCGCGGCGGCGGCGATCGACTGCTTGCCGAACTGGTCATCGGCCCCGACGGACGGATCGTCGGCTCAGCTCCCTCCGGGATCGAAGGCGGCGGCGACCCGCTTCCAGCCATCAGAAACCTGCCCACGCCACCGGTCGGTGAATATCGGCTGCTGACCTTGGCCGGGGGCGGCGACGCGCCGTCGTTCCGAGTCGGGGTCTTGTCCCTTCCGGACGGGTATCGGCTCGTCGTGGGTCAGCCTCTTGACGATGTGATGGCGGCAGCACAAGCGATGCGGTCGCGCTTGTTCCTCGCCGGATTGGCGATCCTGGCCGCGGGAGCGGGCGCTGTCTGGATGACCGTGCGCCGCGGGCTGCGACCCGTCGATGAGATGATCGACGCCGCTACTGCCATCGCCGATGGGGACCTCTCGCGCCGGGTTACAACTGAGAACCCAGAAACCGAGCTTGGCAAGCTGGGTGGGGCCCTCAACCACATGCTGACCAATATCGAGGGGGCGTTCAACTCCGAATCTCGGGCCAACGAACGCCTCAAACAGTTCGTTGCCGACGCCTCCCACGAGCTCCGCACACCACTCGCCGCAATCGCCGGCTATAGCGAGCTCCATCGCAAAGGCGCCCTCGCCGAACCGGAAGCAACCGACCGAGCGATGAACCGAATCGAATCCGAGACGAAGAGAATGACCCATCTGGTCGAGGACCTCTTGCTCCTGGCCAGGCTCGACTTGGACCAGGCGCTCGATCGTGAGCCCGTGGAGCTGCGCGGTTTGCTAGAGGACGCGGCCGCCGACTCGCGGGCGATCGACCCGGAACGGGCCGTCACAGTGTCGGGACCACCGCAGGCCATCGTCATGGGCGACCACGCACAGCTCACCCAGGTCGTCGCCAATTTGCTCGCTAACGCTCGGGACCACACCGCCGCCACCACCCCAATCCACATCGAGCTTCACGACCGAGCTGAGGAGGTCGAGCTGATCGTCAGAGACGAGGGACCAGGGTTTGCGCCCGAGGTCGTCGGATCGGTCTTCGACCGTTTCTCCCGCGCCGACAGCTCGCGGTCGCGCAAGAGTGGCGGCGCCGGTCTCGGACTGGCCATCGTCGATGCCATCGCCCGCGCCCACGGGGGACGAACGGGCGCAAGCAACGATGGAGGTGCCCGAGTCGAGGTGATCCTTCCCAAGATCCTCGCCAAAACTCCCGGCTAATTCTCTGCTTCGCCGTGGGTCGATCTCAGCTAGATACCCGATCCTTTGGTTGTCGGAAAATGCGAAAGGAGCACGAAAGTGTCCAACCAGTCAAAGAAGCGCCAGACAACGAAGCGCTTGGGAGTAGCCGCCGCCGCGGTGGCGATGGGTCTCCTCCTCGGAGCAACCATTCTTGCCCCCAATCTGGCCGGTGCCCAGGAAAGCACCACCACAACCACCGACGGCGCGACGAGCCCGGCAACCCCCGACGATCGCCTCGCCGAACGCCAGACGCGAATTCGATCGGCGCTCGATGGGCTCGTGACCGACGGCACCATCACCTCGGCGCAGGCCGACGCCGTTGCCGCCGAGCTTGCCAGCCAGGTCCCCGACCATGGCCGGTTCTCCCACCGGGTGCATTTCGGCCTCGATGTGATCTCGACCACCATTGGGATCACCGAGACCGAGTTGCGTGAGGCTCTCGAGGGCGGCCACACGATCGCCCAGGTCGCCGAGGCCAACGGCGTGACCGCCCAAGCGGTGATCGATGCGCTGGTTGCCGCGGCCAACGCCTGGGCCGACGAGGCCCTGTCCGCAGGAACCATCGACGAGGCGAAAGCCGAAGCGATCAGGGCCAATACCGCCGAGCGGGCAGCGGAGCTCGTCAACGGCGAGTGGCCGCCATTCCACGGCCCGAACGATCGCTCAGATGATCCATCCACCGAGACAGGCGCCTGAACCCAGCTTCCTCCCAGACCAAGGCGCCCGCAAAGTGAGACCCGTCAGGCGACGGGTCTCACTCTTTTTGTGGCTGGCTCCACGCGACCCCCAACTCGTTGACGATGCGGGCGCGCAGATGGGCCCAACGCCCGCGCGGGAAGCGCGCCTCTTCACCACTGACAACCTCCACCAACTGGCCGTCACCGATGAATTCGACCTGCGATGGGCGATCGGCTACGACCAGTAGTGATCCGCCCTCGATCGAGAGGCTCAGCAACCTCGGACCGGTCGACGCGTAGAAAAGGCCGCGACCCAAGGCGGCAAGGATCGATTCGGCATCTTGGGAATCTGCGGAGACTTCCACCCAGCCGCGACCAGGGTTGGCCCGATCCGCTCCGAACGATTGGAAATCGTGAGCGTCGTCGACCGCCAAACCCCAAACCCGCCGACCCTGGCCCAATACCAGATCCCAGACCTGTTCCATCGGTGGCTGGCTCGGGGTGCCCTCGTTGGCCGCGAGGTGGTGGCCGTTGTAAAGCTCGAGAAACGTGAGCTCTTCGAGAGCGGCAATCTCCTGCCAGGTGATCGACTCCCAGAAATTCGGATGGTTGACGCTCGCCAGGCCGCCGTCGGTGACGACCCGATCGACCATCCGTTGAAGAATCGCCGACACCGACCCTCCGTCCGCCTCCCCATGAGTGACCGATGTCCCGTACCCGTTGACATGGAGCGCATAGGTCCTTTCTGGGCCCGACCACCAGGTCGTGAGTTCCTCCCCTGGGATCAGCAGGAGGTGTCGGCCCTCCGCCCGCAGCTCCGCCTGCAGCACTTCGGGTGGGAAGCGGACGTTGTGGTCGGAGATGATCAGAAAGTCGTACCCATGGTCGTCGTACCAACGCGCCACCTCCCCGGGCGAACTGTCACCGTCGGAGAGGTTGGTGTGGGTGTGCAGATTGCCTTTGAACCAGGGCATCAGGGAATCCTTGCGGCCGCTCTTCTCCGGGTCGATTGCGAGGAAGACTCGTTAATCTCCGTGTTCCAAACCGTTAAGGAACCTCGCTGATGATCTTTGCATATATCGACCCGGGAACTGGCAGTCTGCTCGTACAGGCGCTTCTGGGTGGGATCGCCGGGCTGGCCGTCTACCTCAAGACCACCGGGCGCCGCCTCTTTCGGCGCACCCCCAAGGTCGAAACCGAGACTCCCGCCGACATCTAGCCGGTCCAATCCGAGTGAGCCACTTTGACCCGGGCTCGTTTCGAGATCCCGCCAGTCGCGTCGTCGTGCGCGACGGCGTCGTCGAACGGCTACTCACGGCCCAGGGCCGAGAGGACTGGGAGGCTTTGGCCGCCAGCGGTCTGCTCGAGGCTTGGAAGGGCCGCCTCGTTGCGACCGAGCTGGGCGAAGACCTGACCCTCGTCCACGAGAGAATGCCCTTTTGGACCTACCCGTACGAATGGTCGTTTGGCATGCTCAAGCGCGCCGCGCTTTTTCATCTCGAGCTCAACCAGGCCGCGCTCGCCAGCGGGCTCGATCTCAAGGACGCCACGCCTTACAACATCCAGTTCCGCGGCCGGGAACCGATCTTTGTCGACCTGGGCTCCTTTCGCCCCTATCGGCCTGGTGAACCTTGGATCGCTTATGGCCAGTTCTGCCGGCTCTTCCTCTACCCCCTTCTCATCCAGGCGTACAGCGGGATCGCCTTCCAACCACTCCTCCGCGGCGACCTCGAAGGCATCGATCCCGAGACCGCCAACGCCATGCTCAAAGGGCAAAAGCTCCGGCCCGGAGTAGCCCTCGATGTCACGATGCAGGCAAGAGCGCAACGCCGCGTCGATGCCGAACGTGACGTCCGCCATGAGTTGAGCTCGGCAGGCTTCAAGCCGGAAATGATCGCCGCCAACCTAAAGCGTCTCCACGGGGTGATTTCCCGCCTGGAATGGAAACCGGAACCATCCGCCTGGTCGAGCTACGCCCAATGCGACCATGTCGCCAGCCAGCGCCAGGCGAAAACCGAGTTCGTCGAATCGGTCCTTCGCCACCGTCCACGAAGCTTGGTCTGGGACCTAGGCGCCAACGATGGACACTTCTCGCGTCTCGCCGCGAATCACGCCGACCTGGTGTTAGCGGCCGACGCCGACCAACTCGTCATCGACCGGCTCTACCGAGATCTAGTCGAGAACGGTCCCGACAACATCCTGCCGCTCGTGTTCGACCTCTCCAACCCCTCGCCAGGTCTGGGCTGGCGCGGTCGCGAGCGCCAAAGGCTGGAAGATCGGGGAAAACCCGAGCTGATCCTGCTCTTGGCCGTGATCCACCATCTCGTCGTGGCAGGAAATCTGCCCCTGTCCGAAGTTATGGACTGGCTGGCGAGCCTGAGAAGCGAGATCATCTTCGAATGGGTGCCGCCGAATGATCCGCTGGCCAAGCGCCTGGCGATCAACAAGCGGGCCAACGAGATTCACGGCGATTACAACGAAGCCAGCCTGCGCGCTCTGCTCGCATCAAACTTCGCGGTGCAGACGGAGAAAGCATGGGAAGGTCGCATCCTTTTTCACCTTCTGCCGAGATAGTAATTGGCGATGACGCGCCCGACCCGAATCCGAATCGCGCTCGCTTTGACCGCCTTGGCGGTGGCTTGGCCGGTGCTCGACATCCTCGGTCGCAACGCCGAGTTCTTCATCGCCCGTGGGTCGACTCGCACCGAAGTCATCGTCGTATTGGTGCTCCTGGCGATTGTGGTACCTCTTGCCGGGACTCTTCCCGCTGCAATGCCCGGCAGGGTCGGGCGCTGGCTAGCGACGATTTGGTTCGGGTTGCTCAGCATTGCCCTCGGCTATTTGATCGTTCGCGCCATCGACCTGCCTTTTCCGGAGGTGCTGGCGCTTCTCCTCGGAGGTCTGATCCTCTTCGCGCTGCTGCGTTTCGAGAGTGTGCGTTCGACGTTCTCGCTGCTCGCCTGGAGCCCGATCCCGATGGCGGCCTATTTCTTGTTCGCGACTCCTTCGGGAGCGCTCGCCCTAGACACCGGGGCTCCGATAACCTCGTCGGTCTCCCCCGTCACGACGCCGCCGATCGTGCTGCTCGTGCTCGACGAGTTTCCGGTGGCGTCTCTCATCGACCCGGCGGGAAACCTCCGCGCCGATCGCTACCCGAATTTCGCCCAGCTGGCAGCCGATGGCACCTGGTTTCGCAACGCGATGACCGTCCAACAGCAAACCGAGCACTCCGTGCCCTCAATCGTCACCGGCATAAATCCCCAAAAGAGTCTCAACCCTTATGCCGGCCAATACCCCGGGAGCATCTTCACCGCACTGGCCAACACCTACGCCATGGATGTCAGCGAGACGATGACCCAGATGTGTCCGGTCACTGTCTGTGCTGTCAGCCCCGATCGGATCTCGCGTGGCTCGCTCATCAACGATCTCAGCGTCATCGCCGGCCACATGTTGTTCCCGCGTGTGCTCACCGACACACTTCCCCCGATCGACCGGAACTGGGGAAGCTTTGGGGCCGCCACCGAGGATTTCGACGCCATCGAATCGTTCAACGAGGCTCGCACGACCGATCCGCGCTTGACCATGGAGAAACTCGCCGACTCCATCCGCAGTTCCGATCCGGACACTCCGACGCTCTTCTTCGCCCATGCCTTGTTGCCCCACAACCCCTGGCAGTACTTGCCGAGCGGGCAGCGCTATCCCCTCGACTCGGAACGGCTGCCGGGGAGCAATAAGACCGGCTGGGGCGACAACGCCTGGCTTTCGGCGCAGGCGCTGCAGCGGCACCTGCTGCAGGTGCAGTACATCGACACCGCGATCGGCGAGGTAATCGAGGCGATGACGGAAGCCGGGATCTACGACGAATCGCTCTTGATTGTGGTGGCGGATCACGGGATCGCCCTGAGGCCAAATATTGAGCACTGGCGCCAGATCGCTCCCGACACCGTCGGCGAGATTGCCGCGGTCCCGCTTTTCGTCAAGGCTCCGGCGGGCGCCGGGGCGGGTGTGATCGACGATCGCCGGGCGCTGACGGTTGACATCGTTCCGACCATCGGCGACGTCTTGGGCTTCGATATCCCCTGGGCAACCGATGGCAGCTCGTTATTCGCCCCCGAGGCTGAGCGAGTTGAGACCACCACGACCGGCCCATTCTCGGAGGCGACGTACGGGGTTAGCGGAATCGAGAAGCTGACTGTCGCCGCCCAGAACGCGATCTGGTTTCCCACCGGCGATCCTTTTGAGCTGCTACCCGTCGGGGCACCGAACTTGGTTGGAGAGAATCGGAGTGCGATCGAGAACATTCGGGACGACATCCGCCTCCAAGTCACCCGACCCGATCGGTTCGAAGATGTCGACCCGAGCTCGGACACGATCCCGGTCAGGCTCACCGGAACTGTCATCGGGCTCAGCGACGAGGAGGAGGTCTTTATCGCTGTCCTCGTCAACGGTCGTATCGAATCCGTGATCCAATCATTCCACGATCGCGGCCGCACCGGCTTTCAGGCCATGGTTCCCCCGCAAACCCTTCGGCAGGGGGCCAACCAGATCGAGGTTGTTGCCTTCGAGGCCTGACATTTCCATGACATGACCGGGGCCTTCAGGCATACAAAACCCCCCAAAGGGGTATACGCTGTGAATGTTTCCGGCTTCGTGTCGGAACAAGCAAACAATGACAAATTCTTCCAAGGAGGAACGTTGAAACAGCGAACATCACGCTGGCGCGTGCTATCGGTGCTGTTGGTATTGGCATTGATCGCCGCCGCCTGTGCTGCGGAGGACACTGCCACGACCACCACTGTTGACGGAGTATCCACCCCGTCCACGACGACCGGCGACACGCCAACCACCAGCGCCCCTGACACCTCGACCACGACGCCGCCCGCCGAAGGCGACGGAACCGTCTCCACTTATATCGGCGAGCCCCGGTCGATCACAACGGGCGACGCCACCGAGTCCGAAGGTGCGGCCGTTTTGGGGGCCCTCTTCACCACCCTCGTCGGCCTCGACGAGAACGGCGACCCGCGAATGGAGGCGGCCGAATCGGTCGAAACCACAGATGACGGCGCCAGCTGGGTGGTGACACTCAAGAGTGGCTGGACCTTCCATGACGGCACCCCGGTGACCGCCCAGAGCTATGTCGACTCGTGGAACTACACCGCGAATGGCGCGAACGCCCAGCAGGGCGCCGCCTTCATGGCGCCCATTCAGGGCTTTGCCGATATGCAGTGCGGGACTGTGACCGAGCCCGATCCGGACACCGGTGAGGACGTCGACGTGGCCGACTGTGAGAATCAGCCGGCGGCGGCGGACACTTTGAGTGGCCTGGTGGTCGATAGCGACACCCAGTTCACGGTCACCCTCGAAACCCCCGAGTCGTTCTTCGCGATCCGGCTCGTGTACGACCCCTACAACCCTTATCCGGAGGCTTTCTACGCGGATCCCGAGGGCTATGGCGAGATGCCGATTGGCCAGGGCCCGTTCATGATGGCTGAGCCGTGGGACCACGACGCCCGGATCGTCCTTGTCCCTTATCCGGAATACGCGGGCGACAACCCGGCCCAGATCGAAACGCTCGAGTTCCTGATCTTTAGCGACGTCGACACTGCGCTCAACGAGCTCCTGGCCGGAAACCTCGACATCCACGATGCGATCCCCACTGAGCGAATAGCCGAAGTCGAAGGTGTGGTGGCCGGCTTCGGAACGGCCGAGAGTTCTTCGATTAACTACCTCGGCATCCCCTGGTACGACCCGGCGATTGGCGGCCCTGAGAATCGCGACCTGCGGGCCGCGCTTTCGATGGCGATCGACCGCCAGGCGATCACCGAGGCCATCTTTGCCGGGCGTCGCCAGCCGGCCCAAAACCTGCTCTCGCCGGTCATTCCCGGCTACCAAGAGACGGTCTGTGACAACTGGACGTTCAACCCGGAGATGGCCGCCGAGCTGTACGCCACCACCGATGGGCTTCCAGCCGAGTTCTCGTTCTGGTTCAACTCAGGGGCCGGTCACGAGGATTGGATCGAAGCGGTCACCAACATGTGGGCAGAGAACCTCGGCATTGACGTTTCGGGGATCACATTCGAGTCCCTGGAGTTTGCTGAATATCTGCAGAATCTCGAGGACCAAGCCGTCACTGGTCCATTCCGATTGGGATGGGGCATGGACTACCCGCATCCGCAGAACTATCTGCAGCTCCTTCTCGACAGCCGCTTCGTCCCTCCGGGTGGTTCCAACAGCGGATTCTACGCAAATCCGGAGTTCGATGCGAAGGTCGACGAGGCCTTGGCCATCTTCGACGTCAACGAGTCGCTCCCGGTCTGGCAGGAAGCTGCCGCGATCGCATGCGACGACGTGGCACTGATCCCGATGTACTACGGGCAGTATGACTATGCCTGGAACGACACGGTTCAGAACGTCTCCCTCGACCAGTTCGGGAACGTCGTCTACACGGATCTGACGACCGGTTGATCAAAAACTCAGGGTGGGGAAGCGGTGATCATCTCTTCCCCACCCTGACTTACAACTAAAGGGAATTGGGCAACCAAGCAGTTTGGCAACTAAGAGAAAGTTGGCCTGATGGGACGGTACATGATTCGGAGAGTCCTCCAGTTTGTACCGGTTTTTCTTGGGGCGACTTTTCTGATCTTTGCCCTCGTCTTCTTGATCCCGGGTGATCCGATCCGCGCCCTCTCCGGGGACAGGCCGATGCCGGCGTCGGTGCAGCAAGCCTTGGAGGCGCGCTACAACCTGGACAAGCCCCTGTGGGAGCAATACTTCCTCTACGTGGCGGGCGTGGTCCAGGGTGACTTCGGAGAGGACTTCCGGGGTCGAGAAGTCACCGACATCATGGCGGAACGAATCCCGGTGACCTTCAAGCTCGCCATGTACGCCTTTGCCTTCGAGGTGGTGATCGGCATCGCCGCCGGGATCATGGCCGGGCTGCGCAAGGGCGGATTCATCGACAACCTGGTGCGGATCTCTACGTTGGTGGTGATTTCGATCCCCATCTTTGTGCTCGGCTTCATGGCTCAACTATTGATCGGGGTGAGGTGGGGCTGGCTGCCGGTATCCGGTCTTGGCGATGGCTTCAAGAGCTACATTTTGCCTGCCATTGTCTTGGGCTCTACCTCCCTGGCCTACATCGCCCGGCTGACCCGGACCAGCCTCGCCGAAAACATGCGCGCCGATTATGTGCGCACGGCCACTGCCAAGGGGCTAAAAAGGAGCCGAGTGGTCGGTGTTCATGCGCTCCGCAATTCGTTGATCCCGGTTATCACGTTTCTGGGGGTCGACCTCGGCTCACTGATGGGTGGTGCCATCATCACCGAGGGCATCTTCAACCTCCCCGGGCTCGGCAATGCCGTGTTCCGAGCGGTGGTTCAGCAAGAGGGCACGGTGGTGGTGGGCATCGTCACCTTCTTCGTCCTGGTCTTCTTGTTGTCGAACTTGCTCGTCGATGTTCTCTACGCCGTGCTCGACCCTCGGATCCGTTATGAGTGATTTTCGACAAGCTGAGGCGGTCACCGAGACCGAAACCGTCGCTACCCCTGTCACCGAAGAGGTCGAGGAGGAAGTACAAAAGCCAACAGAGGGCCCTCCCCCGGGGGCGACAACCAGCCTCTGGTCGGATGCATGGAAAGAACTTCGCTCGAGCCCGCTCTTCCTGGTTTCTCTCGGCCTAGTCGTCTTGTTCATAGTGATGGCGATCGTCCCCCAGCTCTTCACCTCGGCCGACCCCCGCGCTTGTAGTTTGAGCAACTCGCTGGATAGACCGAGCTCCGAGCACTGGTTCGGGTTCGACCTTCAGGGCTGCGACTACTACGCCCGGACGATCTACGGGGCTCGGATCTCAATGGCGATCGGAGTCTCAGTGATCGCCTTCGCCGCCATCCTCGCGGTGATCCTCGGGAGCATCTCGGGCTACTACGGGGGATGGCTCGACTCGGTTATTGCCCGCCTCACCGACATCTGGTTCGCAATCCCCACCATCCTCGGCGGGATCGTCATCCTCAGCCTGCTTGGCGAACGAGGTTTCTTCCAGGTGTCGTTTGTCTTGGTGATCCTGGGGTGGCCGACCATGCTCCGGCTTTACCGGGCTTCGGTGCTGGCGGTCAAGGAAATGGACTACGTCGAAGCCGCCCGGGCGCTGGGGGCGAGTGATTTCCGGATCCTCTTCAAACATATCCTTCCCAACGCCATCACCCCGGTGATCATCTACGCGGCCATCTCGGTCGGGGTAATCATCGCGGCCGAGGCCGCGCTGTCCTTCCTCGGGGTCGGGCTCCAGCTACCCGCCATCTCCTGGGGTCTGATGATCTCCGGCGCTCAGACCCGCATCCTCCAAGCCCCCCATTTGCTGTTGTTCCCCGGTCTCCTGTTGAGCCTCGCCGTTTTCGGGTTCATTCTCATGGGAGACTCCCTTCGCGACGCCTTGGACCCGAAGGGTCGATGAGCCAGGTGGCGACTGAGGCCAAAGATAGAACCAAGAGCAGCATCGAAGAGCTGGAGTTCGATCCCCACGCTCCGCTGCTCGAAGTCGAAGACCTCCATGTCGAGTTCCGCACTCGGGCGGGAGTGGTCAAGGCCAACGACGGAGTGACCTATAGCCTTGGCCAGGGCGAAACTCTGGCGATCGTCGGCGAGTCGGGATCGGGCAAGACCGTCAGCGCCCAGGCGGTGATGGGGATCATCGATAGTCCCCCCGGGTATATCACCAAAGGAGCGGCCCGCTTCCGCGGAGTCGACCTGTTGGCGCTGCCGGAAGACGAGCGGCGGGCTTTTCGCGGCGAGAAGATGGCGATGATCTTCCAGGACGCCTTGAGCGCTTTGAATCCGCTTTTCCGAGTCGGCTGGCAGATCGCCGAGATGTACCGCCAGCATCGGGGGACCTCCAAAGCCGAGGCTCGCAAGAAGGCGATCGAGCTGCTCGACCGGGTGAGGATCCCCGCCGCCAAGGATCGAGTCGACTCCTACCCCCACGAGTTCTCCGGGGGGATGAGGCAACGAGCGATGATCGCGATGGCTCTGGCGCTCGACCCCGAGGTGCTGATCGCCGACGAGCCGACCACTGCCCTCGATGTCACAGTGCAAGCTCAAATCATGAAACTGCTAGCCGATCTCCAAGCCGAGACCGGGATGGGCATGATCCTGATCACCCACGACCTGGCGGTCGTGGCCGAAGTGACGAACCGCGCCGCGGTGATGTATGCGGGGCGGATCGTTGAGCAAGGGACCACGAAGGAGATCTTCAAGACGTCCTATCACCCTTACACCTTGGGCCTGATGAACTCGATTGCCACGCCCGAGCAGAAGGGCACGAAGCTGATTCCGATCCCCGGGTCGCCACCCGATCTACTCCATCTCCCGAGCGGATGTCCATTCCACCCTCGCTGCGTGTTCGCCCAAGCCATTTGCTCTGAGGATCGTCCCCCGCTGCGCGATCTCGGAAACGGCCGCAAGTCTGCGTGTCACTTTGCCGAGGAGGTGGGCGCCGGTGCCAAGTAGCCAAACAGGAGAGCCGCTCCTTCGGGTAGAGGGCCTGGTCAAGTACTTCCCGATCCTCCAGGGCATCCTCTTCAAGAAGCAAGTGGGCACCATCAAGGCTGTCGACGGCGTCAGTTTTGAGCTATTCCCCCGGGAGACCCTGGGTCTGGTGGGCGAGTCTGGTTGTGGCAAGTCAACGGTTGCCAAGACCATCCTTCGGCTTGACGAGCCCACCGAGGGCAAGGCTTACTTCGAAGGTCGCGACATCTTCGCTATGGACAAGAAAGAGTTGCGCTCTCTCCGGCGCGAGATCCAGGTCATCTTCCAAGACCCCTACTCCTCGCTCAATCCACGCATGACGGTGGGCGACATCGTCGCCGAGCCCTGGGAAATCCACCGCGGGGAAAGCCCCAAGGGCCAGCAGCGTAAGCAAGTCCAAGACTTGCTCGCCCTGGTGGGGCTCAACCCCGACCATATCAACCGGTTCCCCCACCAGTTCTCCGGTGGTCAGCGCCAGCGCATCGGGGTTGCCCGGGCCCTGGCGCTCAACCCCAAAGTCATCATCTGCGACGAGCCGGTCTCGGCCTTGGACGTCTCCGTCCAGGCCCAGGTCATCAACCTCCTCGAGTCGCTCCAAGACGAGCTCAACCTGGCGTATGTGTTCATCGCCCACGACCTGTCGATCGTTCGCCACATCTCCGATCGGGTGGCGGTTATGTATTTGGGGCGAATCGTTGAGATCGGCACCGACGAAGAGATCTACGACAAGCCCACCCACCCCTACACCCAAGCGCTCCTTGCCGCGGTCCCGGTTCCCAACCCCGATCAGGCGGGGACCTCTCGGGTCATCCTCGAAGGCGATGTCCCCAGCCCCGCCGACCCGCCGTCTGGTTGCACGTTCCGAACCCGCTGCTGGAAGGTCCAGGACATCTGCGCGCAAGAGGTGCCGGAGTTGATCGACCGCTTCGGCCACGGTCACCCATCCCGCTGCTTCTTCGCTGATGTCAAGATCTCAGAGACCGTCGGCGCTCCCATCATCGCCGAACCCGCATAGCGCTACCCAACCCCGTTTTCGCGCATCAAACGCAAGCCCTGGCTTGCGTTTGATGCGCGAAAACGGGGGTTACTTGGAGCGGGCCTTGGGATCGAGGGCGTCGCGGATACCGTCGCCGATGAAGTTGACGCTCATCACGGCCATAACGATCATCACCCCCGGCCAGATGGCCCGCATCGGGTTGAGCTGCAGATAGCCCTTGGCGTCGAAAAGGAGCCGGCCCCAGGTGGGGAAATCGGCCGGAAAGCCCAGCCCGAGAAACGACAACGCCGATTCGGTTAGGACGGCAGACGCCACTCCCAGCGCGGCCGACACCATCACCGGGCTGAGCACGTTGGGAAGGATGTGACGCATAACCACGTTGCGCTTGCGAGTGCCGATGCTGTGAGCGGCAAGGACGAACTCCTCCTCCTTGATCGCCAGCACCTCGCCCCGCACCACTCGGGCGGTCTGCATCCAGCTGGTGACCCCGATGATGAACACGACCAATATGAAGATTCCGACGTTCTCGCCAAAGGCATCTTTGAGGCTTTCGCGGAAAAGCATGATCACGACGAGTAGCAATGGGAGGATGGGCAACGCCAGAAAAAGGTCCGTCACCCGCATCAGCGGGCCGTCGAACTTCTTGAAGAAGCCGGAGATGACGCCGACGGCGGTGCCCAGGAAGAGACCGAAAAGCATGGCGGCGAACCCCACCGCGAGCGAGATCCGACCGCCGATCAAGACCCGAGCCATCACATCGCGACCCAAGTTGTCGGTGCCCATCGGGTGGGACCAGGTCGGATTCCTGTTGGCGAGGGAGGTGTCGATGTCGTAGGGATCCAGCGGATAAACAAACGGGCCGACGACGCTGGCAAGGACAACGATGGCAAGCAGGAACAGCCCGATCATCGCCCCCTTGTGTCGTTTGAATTGCCGCCAGACGTCTTCGGAGAGGGAACGGTGCTTCTCGCCGGGACGCGCCGGTTGCAGGTCAACCTGCTCCTCAACCCGCTCCTGTGTTGTCGCCATTCGGCTCTCCTACTCGCTCAATCGTATCGAATTCGGGGGTCGAGGACGCCATAGGTGACGTCGGCGAGGAGATTGAAGACCACGATCAGGAAAGCGAACATAAAGGTGAGAGTTTGAACCATCGGAACATCGGCCTGACCAATCGCCGTGATCAGCAAGGCCCCGAGCCCGTTGATGCGGAAGATCTGCTCGGTGATGATGGCTCCGGCGAAGATCCCCGGAATCTGCAGGGCGATGAGGGTCACCACCGGGATGAGGCTGTTGCGCATGACGTGGGTGGTGACGACCATGGTCTCGCCGAGGCCCTTAGACCGGGCGGTGCGCACATAGTCCTCATTGAGGTTGTCGAGCACCGAGGCGCGAGTGAAGCGGCTCAAGGCCGCGGTGTTGAAGAGCGTGAGGACGGCGACCGGCATCGCCATCTGTTTGACGTGGGCCAAGAACGTGTCCCAGCTGTTGACCACAAGAGTGGAGTCATAGAAAGAGGGGAACCAGCCCAACCAGACGCTGAAGACGATGATGGCGAGGATGCCGGTGAAGAACGTGGGAGCCGAGTAGCCGATCATCGTCACGAAGGTGCCGATGTTGTCGAAGGCCGAATACTGCTTGTAGGCGGAAATGATGCCCACCGGGATGGCAATGAGGATGCCGAGGACGAAGGATGCACCCAAGACCCAGAGGGTCTGCGGCAACCGCTGGAAAATGATGTCCACCGCCGGGGCCCGTGAGGACCAGGAGATGATCCGTGCCCGGCTCTCGCAGTCGCCGATGCACGTGTTGAAAATCGAATCGATGATGTGGAGAGGTTCGTTGATGAACATGAGCTGCATCCACTTCAACCACTGGATGATGAAGGGATCGTTGAAGCCGAGTGATTCCCGGATTTGCTCGCGGACTTCGGCAGGAAGCGTGAGTGGCAGCTGGGAGGTGGGGTCACCAGGAGCGAGGTCCAAGATGGCGAAGATGATGAGACTGATGACCACCAGGGTCGGGATGGCGAAGAGGATGCGGCGAATGACGTACTGAGCCATGACCTATCCCTTTCGCCTGCAGAAAGCAAGAGAGCCTTCCAGGGGATCCCGGAAGGCTCTCTTGTGTTTCATATCGATCTGGTCAGACGGCTGCTAGCCGCGGGTCCACTCTTCGATGTTCCAGTATTCGGAGTCCCAGGCGTTGAGGTCACCGACTCCTTGGATGTCGTTGGCGAAGGCCGAAACACTCGCTCGATATACGAGCGGGATGATTGCACCGCTTCCGACGATCAAGTCGTTGAGCTGGATTACCACCTCGTTGCGAGCCGGGTCATCAAGGGACATGCCCGAGAGCTGGGCCCAAAGAGCGTCGTACTCCTCGCTGGCATAACGGGGGATGTTCCCACCGGCGTAGGCGTTGGTCGACTCGGGGATCTGGGTCGTGATGTACTGCACCATGTAGCCCTGGGGGTCGGGACCAGTGGAGCCGTTGGTGAACATCTGGATGTCGGCGAAGAACTTCCAGATGGAGGCATCGCTGGCGTTGGTGCCATCGAAGAAGAGCCCGGCGTCCTCGTTCCTCATGTTGGCCACCACCCCGATTTGGTCCCAGTAATCGGCGATGAGGTCCTGGTTCGACTGCCGCACCGCGTTGGTCGAGGTGACGAAGTCGAACTCGAGCGGGATGCCTTCCCATTCGCGGACACCGTCACCGTCGGAATCGACGGCCCCGATCTCATCGAGCAGGGCGTTGGCGCCCTCGATGTCCTGAGTCAGACAGGCGTCCATGTTCGTTGAGATGGCCGGCTCCGAAGGCCAAATGTTGCAGGTGGGGGTTCCGCCCGCGCCGTAACCGACCGCAACCAACTCTTCTCGGTTGATCGCCATCGACAGGGCCCGGATCAGGTCTGGGTTGTCGAAGAACACCGGGTGGGGGTTGGCTCCTCCGGCATAGTCTGAACGGTCAGCGTCCTCAGCGGGGTCGGTCTGGTTGAAGTTGAGGTGCTCAACGTTCGACGCAAACGCGGCCAAGACGACACCGTTGCCGGCGCCTTCCATCGGGTCGAGGATCTCGGGCGCCACCTGGAGGTTCCAGGCGTAATCGCCTTCGCCGATCTCGAGGACCGACCGGGCCACCGCCTCAGCGTCGCCGCCGCCCTCAATCGTGATCGAACCGAAGAAGGGCTTGCCTTCGGCGATCCCGCGGTAGTTCGGGTTGATCTCGTAGGTCACGATGTCCTCGGGCCGGAGGTCGGTCACCATGTAAGGACCGGTCCCGATCGGGGCAAAGTTTTGCTCGGTGCAGGCATCGGCTCCCGCTCCCGCGCAATCGGCGAACTGGGCTCGCTGGAGAATCGGGTAGGTATAGGTCACAAAGTGGGTGAACGGGTAGGGCTGGGGTTCGGTGAAGGTAATCGTGACGTTGAGGTCATCATCGGCCACGACGCTCTCGACCGTCGCGAAGTCCGCGACACAACCCGTCTCTGGGTTGGTGCAGTACTCCCAGCTGAACACCACGTCATCGGCCGTCACCGGGGTCCCGTCCGACCACAAGAGACCTTCTTGCAGGGTCCAGGTGATCGAGCTGAAGTCCGCGGCGATGCCGCCGTTCTCCTGAGTTGGGAGTTCGGCCGCGAGGGCTGGAACGAGCTGGCCCGCCGGGTCGAATTCAGCCAGCGGCTCCAGGACCAAGGATCCAGCTAGGAGGTCCTTGGTGCCGGTGGACAGATAGGCATTTGCCTGCGAGGGCCCTTGCCACTGGAAGGCGATGAACTCGCCCCCAGAACCAGCTTCACCGGTGCCGGTGCCTTGGGTCGTCGAGGACCCATCGGCAGTGGTGGCGGTGGTCCCTTCGGTGGTGGCTGCGCCTGTTCCGGTGGTTGCACTTCCGTCAGTGGTGGTATCGACCGTGCCGCTACCACACGCCGCGACGAAAAGCGCAAGGGCCGCGACAAGGCTAAGCCATTGCCATCGTTTCATTCAGTTGTCTCCTTCATCGAGAGGTATATCCAACATATGCCGAAAGCCGCGTCCGTATGCCGGCTACGAGCCTCCGACCCTCTGAACGGTACCAGGCTACGGGGCCGACGGCAGGTGCGAAGGCGGGTCTTCCGCCCCGTCCACGGTCTCGACAGCCGCCACATCGGGCGTGTCCTCGGCAAAGTGACAGGCCACCCAGTGACCGGTCCGAAGCTGGCGCCACTCCGGGACTTCCTCCACGCATCGCTTCTGGGCCATCGGACAGCGAGTGTTGAACGGGCACCCCGGCGGCGGATTGGCCGGGCTGGGGATGTCGCCTTCGAGAATGACCCGCTTTCTGACCGCTTCGATCTGGGGATCGGGCACCGGGACCGCCGACAGCAGTGCCTGGGTATAGGGATGTTGAGGGTGGTTGTAGAGACGGTCGACAGTGGTCAGCTCCATGATCCTGCCCAGGTACATCACCGCCACCCGATCGGCGATATGGCGGACCATCGACAGGTCGTGGGAGATGAAGAGGTAGGTGAGATTGAGCACACCTTGGAGGTTCTCCAACAGGTTGACCACCTGCGCCTGGATCGAGACATCGAGGGCTGCAATCGGCTCGTCGCAAACGATGAAGTCGGGATTGAGGGCAATCGCCCGGGCGATCCCAATTCGTTGCCGCTGTCCGCCGGAGAACTCGTGGGGATAGCGGTTGGCGTGTTTGGGGGCGAGACCGACCAGGCTGAGCAACTCGAACACTCGTTGCTCGCGATCGTCGCCCTTTGCCTGGTTGTGCTCCCGTAAGGGCTCAGAGATGATCGATCCGACCGTCATCCTCGGATTGAGCGAGGCGTGGGGATCCTGGAAGACCATCTGCATACGCGGGCGCAGCTTTCGTAATTTCTCCGGATCGATCGTTGTGAGCTCGTTGCCCTCGAAAGTGACGCTGCCCTCGGTCGCTTTGATCAGCTGCAGGATCACGCGCCCGGTGGTCGATTTGCCCGAGCCGCTTTCGCCGACCAATCCCAGCGTCTCGCCGCGATGGATATCAAAGGACACCCCGTCGACGGCCTTAACCGCTCCCACCTGCCGCCGAAAGACTCCCTGCATGATCGGGAAATGCTTCTTCATGTCCTTAACACTGACCAGGACATCGGAGTTGGCGCCCGGGGCGGTCGGTGCCGTCTTAGCTGCCATACCGGGGCCTCTGGTTGTCCATGTCCCACCAGCAGGCAGTGCTGTGGCCCATCTTCACCTCTAGCAAAGGTGGGTTCTCCTCCCGGCAGCGATCAAAGACGTAAGGGCAGCGGGGGGCGAAGGGACAGCTGTCGGGCTTCTGATAGAGGCTCGGCGGCTGGCCTTTGATATTGATTAGCTGCATGCCCTTCTGGTCGAGCCGCGGGATCGATCCCAAGAGCCCTTCGGTGTAGGGATGCTGGGGGTTGGCGTACAACTCCCCCACCGGAGCTTCCTCGACGATGAGGCCTCCATACATCACGAGAACCCGGTCGGCCAGCCCCGCAATCACCCCGAGGTCATGGGTGATCCAGATGACGGCGGTACCCAGCTTCTCGCGCAGATCGCGGATGATCTCGATGATCTGGGCCTGGATCGTCACATCGAGGGCGGTGGTGGGCTCATCGGCGATGATCACCCGCGGCGAACAGGCAAGCGACATCGCGATCATCACCCTTTGGCGCATCCCGCCCGAAAGCTCATGGGGATAGGACTCGAGACGCTTCTTGGCCCCGGGAATGCCGACCAGCTGGAGCAGCTCGATGGCCCGCGCCTCGCGCTTTTCTTCGGAGAGCTTGGTGTGGATGTGCAACGACTCCATGATCTGAAAGCCGATGGTCAGCACCGGGTTGAGCGAGGTCAGCGGGTCCTGGAAGATGAATCCGATCCGACCACCCCGAACGGTGCGCAAATCCTCGAGCTCCAAAGTGAGGAGGTCGCGTCCTTCGAACATCGCTTGTCCGGCAACAATCTTCCCTGGGGGCATCGGGATGAGTCGCAGGAGGGACATCATCGTCACGCTCTTCCCCGACCCGCTCTCACCAACGACGCCCAGGAACTCGCCACTGTTCAAATCGAAGCTGACCCCGTTGACCGCGTGAACCGTCCCATCCTGCGTGTGAAACTGCGTCTCCAAGTTCTTGACTTCAAGAATTGGCGATTGCGCGGTCACGGCGCCGTCAGGTTACGCATCAATTTCCCGCTCAGTCGTCAGCGAGCACGTCTTTCAGCGCCGGCTCCAGGTCGGGGAACACAAACTCGTACCCGCTGGCCTGGGTTGCGGCGGGAATCACGTGACGTGACGAGGTCAGCTCGGCGGCAAATCCACTCAGCACTGCCTTCACCGCGAAGGCCGGGGCGGGAAGAAAGCCGGGACGGTGCAAGACCCGGGCCGCGGTGGCGACCCAGTCGCGTTGGCGGCGACCGTCGGGGGCTACCAGATTGAAGGGGCCGCTGAGCTGGTTTTCCAGGGCGTGGATCATGAACCCAACCACATCGACGATGTGGACCCACGACCACCATTGCTTGCCGCCACCGATCGGACCGAGAAGGCCCAGCTTTCCGAGACGGTTGAGGGGGCCCAGCGCGCCGCCGTCCTTGCCCAGCACGATCCCAAACCGCGTTCGCGCCACCGTGACTCCCAAGGGCTCGGCGGACATCGCCGCGGCTTCCCATTCGCGACAGACCGCGGCGAGAAAATCGTGGCCGGCCGTGGCGTCTTCGGTGAGGGTCTCGTCGCCGCGGTCGCCGTAGTAACCGATTGCGCTGACCGAGATCAACTGGGACGGCTTTCGTTCCAGCGCCGCCATCCCTGCCACCAAAAGGCTGGTCGTGCCCACCCGGCTTTGCTTGATTCGGTCTTTCTTGGCGGCGGTCCAACGCCCGGACAGAGGTTCGCCGGCGAGGTTGATCACGGCGTCGGTCCCCTCCCAAGCGGCGGCAGGTGGCGGACCAACTTCGGTGTCCCAGGGAATGCTGGCGGCGTTAGTCGGGGGTTTGCTTCTGGGCCGGGTGAGAAGAGTCGGCGTGTGTCCATGCTCCCTTAGGGCCCCGACCAGGGCCGTCCCGACAAAACCGGTTCCCCCGGTGAGCAGAACCTTCACCGCAAACGTTCTCTCATCGCCTCGACAACCCTGTCGATGCGGCGCTGGCGAGTGGCGTCGGTCTTGGCATCGTCTACCGACTCGGCATGTTGTCGCTGATGGCTGTAGGACATCGCTCGGAACTCGGCGAGCAGCTTCGGGTCCGCGGACAGCGCTTGCGATAGGTCGTCTGCCAGGTCGACCACGCGCGGAGCCGTGTCAAGCTCAAGACCGACCTCGAATTCATCACCGGCCGTGAGACCGACCTGGTCTCGATGCACTCCGGCCAAAGGTAGGAAGTATTCGCCCGTGTAGGCCGCCACCGTGCTTCGGTATGAATAGTCGCCGATTGTCACTACCACCGGCGGACGCTGGCCCTTGCCGAGCTCCTTAACCACCGTCGGCGGCACCTCAAAGGCGGTCGCCGTCTTCCCGCCCAGTACGAGGACCGTCTTGAACTTGATCACATCACTCCTCCTCCAAGGCCTTACGTATCAAAGGCGCTACTTCGGTGCCAAACAATTCGATCGAGCGAAGGACCTGGTCGTGGGGCAGAGTGCCCACGCTTGTATGAAGCATGAAGCGTTTGATGCCCAACACTTCGCGCCAGCGAAGGATCTTCTCCGCCACCATCTTGGGATCGCCCAGGACCAATGACCCGCCGGGGCCGCGCATCCCGTCGAACTGGATGCGGGTCATCGGCGGCCAACCTCGCTCCTGACCGAGCCGCGTCATCACGATTTCATAGGGCGGATAAAACTCGACGGCGGCTCGTTCGCCATCTTCACCCACATAGCCGTGAGCGTGAACTGCTAGCGGCACTTTCTCCGGATCAAACCCGGCTGAGCGCAGCGATCGGCGAAAGAGCTCTGCCAGCGTTGCGAACCGATCAGGAATTCCGCCGATGATGGCGAGCGCCACTGGGAGGCCCCGCAACCCGGCCCGCACCATCGATTCGGGATTGCCGCCTACGCCGACCCAGATCGGCAAGGGGTCTTGGTAGGGACGGGGATAGATTCCTTGGGCTTCGAGGGGCGACCGGAACTTGCCAGACCAAGTGACTTTCTCGTTGTCGCGGATCGCCAGCAGGAGATCGAGCTTCTCGGCGAACAGTCCCTCGTAGTCGCCCAGGTCGTAACCGAATAACGGAAACGACTCGATGAAGGAACCCCGCCCGACCAAAAGCTCCGCTCTGCCTGAGGAGAGCTGGTCAAGGGTGGCGAACTGTTGAAAGACCCGGACCGGATCGTCGGAGGAGAGGATCGACACCGCCGGCGTCAGCCGAATCCGCTCGGTCTTGCCCGCGATGGCTGCCAATACAGTCGCAGGCGAGGACGAAGCGAAATCCGGACGATGGTGCTCACCCACGCCGAAGACGTCGAGCCCCACTTGTTCGCTCAGCACCGCCTCCGCCAGCACCTGTCTAAGGCGCTCGCCGTGGTCGAGCAGTTCGCCCGAGTTCGGATCGGGAGTCGTCTCAGCAAAGGTGGTGATCCCAAGTTCCAAGTAGGTGGCAGCCATTCTTAAGGCGATTTTGGTGGCTTATGCCACCACGCAAACCTTAGGTTTGGTTAGTGGCTACCCCGGGCGGGCCTTTACGGTCAGCACGCCGAAGAAGGCAACGATCGGGATGATGGCCACCGTCGCGGAGGCGTCAGTCTCGGCGTGGTGCGAGATCACCAATCCCAGCACGACGGCCGCCATCCCGATGGCCACCGCCACAATCATCATTGCCGGCACCTTCCGCACCAAGAGCGCCGCAGTTGCAGCCGGGCCCACCAGCAAGCCGAACACCAAGAGGGTGCCGATCGTCGGAAACGATGCCACCACCGCCGCCGTGATCATCGTCAGCAGCAAAAGGTGAGCCAGCCGGGGACGAAGTCTCAGGGTCTGCGCTTTGCGCTCGTTGAAAGCCAACCCGAGAAGCGGCCGGTAGAGAACAGCCGATACCGCAACAACCAAGACGGCGACGACTACGAGGACCCCGAGATTGCTCCGCTCGCTTCCGAGGAAGTCGCCAAACAACACTTCTGTCAAGGCTTCAGCATCGCCATCACCGCGCGAGGCAATCAGCACTCCTGCAGCCAGCATGCCCACGAAGAGCAAGCCAATGCCGGTGTCCTCGCTGAAGGCCCCCTGACGATGGACAAAGTTGACTCCGGCAATCATCACCAGCGCGGCTATCCCCGCCCCGAGGAACGGATCGAAACCGAAAAGGATCGCCAGGGCGATGCCTGGTATCACCCCGTGCGCCAAAGCGTCGCCGAAGAAACTCATTCCTCTGATCACGACCCAGGTGCCGACCACGGCGAGAGCGAGCGCAGCAATTGCGCCAGCGATGAGTGCTTGGAGCGACCCCGGCGCCGTAAAAGCCGAATTGAGCCAATCCATCACTCCTGTCAGCTTAACGTATAATGAGAATCGATCTCAATATGACCAGCACTTTGAACATGGCTCAGATCGAGCGTCGTCTCGCCGAGCGCCGCGTGCGCCTGACTGGCGGGAGACGAGCCGTGGTTGATGGGTTGGCCAGTAGCGATGGGCCCAGATCCGCGGCAGAACTGCACCGGACCATCGGGGGTGCTCTCTCCTCGCTCTATCGCTCATTGGCGGTGCTTGAAAGCGCGGGAGTCATCGCCCTTCATAATTCCGCGAAGGGTTTTGTCCGCTACGAGCTCGCTCCCTGGATCAAGGGCCATCACCACCATTTGCTTTGCAGCAACTGCGGCGCCGTTGACGACACCGAGATGCCAGCAGCGCTCGAGAAGGAGCTGCGCGGGATCGTCAAAAGAATCGGATTGCGTGCCGGCTTCAAGCCCACCGACCACGCCCTGGACATCGAAGGTCTGTGCACGCGATGTCGGTGAAAGCAACGAACTTGGTGATCGCCCATGGCAGCGAGGAGGTCATCTCCGCATCTTCGTTTGCTTTGCCTGCAGGGAGAGTGATTGCGGTAATCGGGCCCAATGGCTCAGGAAAGTCGACTTTGCTCGACGCCATCGCCGGCTTGGTCACACCCAAATCGGGAACGCTCGAAGTCGCCGCTGCTCCGGGCCGCATCGCGTACGTCCTCCAAAACCCTCAAGTCAACAAATCACTTCCCATCACTGTGAACGAGGTGGTGACAATGGGACGCTATTCGAGCACTGGTTGGTTGGGGCGTCTCGGTCGAGCGGATCGGGACGCGGTCGAGTCAGCCATGGCCCGCGCCGGAATTCTCGACCTCTCCCGCCGACAACTCCGCGACCTCTCGGCCGGCCAGCGCCAGCGGGTGTTTGTCGCCCAAGGCCTAACCCAGGATCACGATCTGCTGCTGCTCGACGAACCGCTTTCCGGTATCGATCTCCCAACCGCGCAAGCCATCGACACGCTCATCCACGAGGAGACAGGTCGAGGCTGCACCGTCATCCTCACCACCCACGACTTGGCAGAAGCGCGCGCCGCAGATTTCGTCTTGCTACTCGCCGGCAAGGTTGTCGCCTCTGGAGTGCCCGCCGCGGTCCTGAACAATGAATCCTTGCGTGCGGCCTATGGGAGCGTCCTCGTCCACGCCGACGAGGCGGCCGGACTTTTCGATGACCCCGCTCACCACGGCTAGAGCACTAGTCCGCATGGGCGGAAAGCAATTGACGTCGTGCGCAATTCCCCAGATTCCGATATGACCTCATGTCCGCCGAAAACCGCTATCGCCCCCGACATGCCACCCGGCGGTTCCACCCCGTCCTCGCGATTGCAACGTTGTTTCTCGGAATGCTCGCCCACGGGGCCAGCGCCCTCGAGGCAGTGTCGCCCCCTGCGGCTGGCCTGGGCCGCGGGTTCGGCCGTCTCGACTGAGTCGAACATCTGTTCGTACCTTAGCCACTACGCAAACCTTAGGTTCGCGTGGTGGTATAGCCACCAAAATCGCCTAAGGAATCGAAAGGATTCACTGCTCCGTTGTGGCTCATCCTGCTAGCCATGCTGGCGGGGGTCGCCTTCCTCTACCGGAAGCGCGACAAGTCGCTGCCTAGACCCGCGGACGCAATCTCTTACGAGTTGGAAAACATTTCGAAGTAACGCCCGTGTCGGCCTTGATGGGGGCTGGTCGAGCCTAGGTTGACCGCGATGTCGACCAAGAGACTGGCGTGGCTTGGCGGAGGCCTGGTGGCATTTGTAGTTGCGTTCTTGCTCTTCCGGCCCGACACGCTGGTTACCGACGTCGAAGCCAACGAGTCGCTGGCCGATGCCTTTGTCACGACCACATCGTCAACCACGATCACACCTTCGACGACCGCCCCCGCAGCAACCACAACGAGCGCGGCTAGGCCAAGTACCACTCCCTCCGCCCCGCCTGAGCCGATCGCGATCGCCACCGGGACCTTCTACGGCATCAATCACGACGCCTCAGGAACAGCGACGATTTATGAAAGCGATGGCCGTTTCGTTCTGCGTTTCGAGGATGACACCAACATCCAGAACGGGCCTGACCTTTACGTTTGGGTGCTGCCCGCTGCGAAATATGAAGGGGACAATCCGACCGACTACCTCGACTTGGGAACATTGACCGGCAACGTCGGAGGGCAGAACTACGACCTTCCAGCCGAGTTCGATCCCGAGATCCATCGCGCCGTCCTGATTTGGTGTTTGCGCTTCGGAGTGCCCTTTGCTGCAGTCACCCTGCAGTAGCCCGCTCTAAGTCTTGAGGCAGAGGGTGACGCCATCGCCGATGGCCAGGATGACTGCTTCGCAGCGATCGTCGGCCGCCACTCGGTCATTGAAAAGGCGAATGGCTTTGGTCTCCTCATCCTTGACGTCGGGATCTGCCACCCGGCCACTCCACAGGGTGTTGTCGGCTATCAGCAAACCCCCCGACCGCAGCCGCGGCAGGAGAGCTTCGTAGTAATCGAGGTAACCGGTCTTGTCGGCGTCGATGAAGGCCAGGTCGAGGACCGGATTAGGTGTGAGCCTATTGATCGTCTCTAATGCGGGACCAAGCCGTAGCTCAATTCGATCCGCCAATCCTGCTGCCGCCCAATAGTGGCGCGCGATCGCGGTCCATTCTTCGCTGATGTCACAACAAAACAACTTGCCGCCTTCCGCGAGCCCTTTGGCGATGGCGATAGCCGAGGTTCCGGTGAACGTCCCCACCTCGATGGCGAAACGCGCGCCAACCAGCTTGGTTAGCAGGGTCAAGAGGGCGAACTGGTCCTGGCCGATCTGCATCCCGGCCGAACCTCCGGTGGCACGCAGCGTCTCGGCCCGTATCTCGTCATAGACAGGATCGTGTGCGCCGTGCGCCACGATGTATTCGAAAAGCTGAGACGTCATCTCGATCGACCGCAGCTCCGCCACTAGGTCAAGCCTCGTTTCATCAGGCCATCCGAGAGGCCGGCGGTGGATTCTTGGAGTCGCAGACCGATCACATCGAGGCGACGCAAGAGCTCGCGGGATCTGAGCATGTCCACCGTCACAGTCTCAGTGTTGAAAAGCTCGCCGAGGCATGTTTGATACAACTTGCGCACCTTGCCAGCCGTCTTCTGCGCCTTGAAGCCGAGCTCGGTCACGGCTTTCGGGTCATCGTCGAGCATGTCGACCGCCTCGCCAAACTGGTCGAGCGCCTCGACGATCGGCTCCATGGGAGGAATCAAACCGCTGCGGTCTTCGGGACCGAAGAGGTCAACCTCGTTCACAAAATCCCTTAAGTTGTCGAGCACATCGTCGACGGAACGCGAGACCCGAAATAGGTCTTCGTGATCGATCGGCGTGCCCAGTGCCTGGGTGAGCTCATCAGACAATGTTGCCCGCGCCTGGTCACCCGCAGTCTCGATCTCTTCAATCCGAGCCTTCGCCTCCTCGTTCGACAATTCGCGATTGAGCATCTCGAGCACGGCGTGGGCCGCGTCCGCCGCCGCCCTGATCTGCTCCTTGAGCGCCTCGATAGTTAAATCTGGTTTGCGGTTTCCGAAGAGACGCATCAATTGACCACCTTCGATATCACGCCGGCAATCAAAGCCGTGACGGGAAACGTGAGCACCCACGCGGCAACGGTCCGACCCAGGATCGGCCATCTGACGTAGTTCCAACCGGTCCTGGATGTCACCCCCACCGTCGCGCCGGTGATTGCCTGAGTCATGCTCAGCGGGGTGCCCAAACTGGCTCCCGCCACCACGACTGTCGACGCCACCAGATCCGCGGTGGCAATCTCGATCGGATAGGTGCGTGTCATTCCTCTTCCGATCTTGACCGCGACTTGTTTGGAGCCGATCAGCATTCCTCCCAAGAACAGCGCTGCCGACACTATTGCGATCACGAGCACTTGTGACGTGGAGGTGAGGCTGGCACCAGCCGCAAGCGCGATGACGGCCAATGCTTTTTGCCCATCGTTGGCGCCGTACGCCAAGCACAGAAGTGGATAGGTCCACCATCGAAGGGTGTTGGCTGACCGCCGGATCGAGCGGAGCAAGGGCATGGCGGTGAAAAAGACCGAAGTGGCCCGCCCGAGAAACGAGGCAACAACAGGAGACGCCGCACCGAGGAGCAGGACGCGGCCGACTCCGCCGCCATCGACGGGGAGACCGGCTCCGACACCGGCGCCCGCCAACGCGCCCACAAGGGCCAGGCCGATGCTCGTCGCGAAGCCGAACTTGGTGGAGATCGCCACGATCGCCGTGGTGGTGGCCACCACGATGATCACCAAGTCAAAGCGGCCCTCGATCTCGACGATCCCGTCGATCAGGGTCGTGGCGACCTTGGTGCCGAGGATCATCGGGGCGACGACCAGTGCCACGACCGCAATCAAACTCAAAACGAGTTGTCGTCGGTTGGACTTCGTGATCCCCGCGGCGAGCAGTGCTCCCCCGTCATTCCGCCCACTAAAACCAACAAAAATTCCCGCCAAACCCATGGCCACAAAATTCATGAAAGTGGGTCGACGTTAACCCGCCGTTTACCTCGCTACGATATTTTCAACAAGCGTTGAAATAGAGGAGGCAGCCAATGCGGGCGATGATCCGCAAGGAGTTTCGACAGGTGCGGCGGGACCGGCGCACGCTCGGTCTCATGATCGTGATGCCCATGATGCTGCTGATCGTCTTCGGCTACGCCGCCAGCTTCGACATCGATTCGTTGACGACTTCGGTGTATGGACCCGACGCCGACGTGGTGACAGGCCGCCTGCCCGAGCTATTCGAAATCGAGGAGGTCGAACCAGACAGTGATCGGGAGGATGCTGAAGCGCGTTTGCGACGAGGCGGATTGGTTGTGGCAGTGATCGCCGAGCCGAGCTCGCCGACCGTGTTGATCGACGGTTCGCAGCTCTTCGCCGCTCGGACCGCGATCCAAGCGCTCACCAGCGCTGCCCCCGACGTCGAGTACGAGGTGCTTTTCAACCCCGACTTGAACACCTCAACGCTGCTCGTGCCGGGACTCGCCGGATTGATCCTGCTCTTCGTTGGGACTGTCATCACCAGTCTCGGGGTCGTCCGAGAACGACAGGCGGGCACACTCGAACAATTGGCGGTGATGCCCCTTCGCCCACGCGATGTGTTCATCGGCAAGGTGGCGCCTTACTTCCTGGTCGCATCGCTGGATCTGGCAGTGGTGTTGATCGTCGGAACCAGGCTCTTTGATGTCCCGTTCCGCGGATCGGTGTTGGTCCTCGCGCTGGGAGCTGTTCTCTTCCTTTTCGTGACCCTCGGCCTCGGGGTTCTGATCTCGAGCGTGTCCGAGAACCAAGGCCAGGCGGTCCAGCTCGCTTTGATGCTGCTCCTCCCCCAGGTGCTCCTCTCGGGAATCATCTTTCCACTCGGATCGATGGCGCCGGGGGTTCGCTGGATCGGGTATCTGCTCCCCCTCACCTATTTCAACCAGGTTGCCCAGGGGGTCATGGTGCGAGGCGCAGGCTTTTCCGATCTGCTCTTTCCGCTCGGATTGTTGGCCCTGCTCGGAGCTGTGGTCTTCGGTTTGGCCGTGCTTCGGTTCCGGCGCGACCTGGCAGCGTCGAAATCACGAGCTCATACGGCCGTCAACAGATGACCTGGTCGGTTGAGAAGCTGAGAGTCGAAATCGAGGGGCGACTGGCCCTCTGCGATGTCGACCTCCGGCTTGAATCGGGAACCGTCACCGCGGTGGTAGGCGGCGATGGGGCCGGCAAGACGACTCTCTGTCGGGTGTTGACCGGTCTGCTTCGTCCGACCTCAGGCAGCCTCTCCTTGCCGGCCACGATCGGCTACCAACCAGCCGGCTCCGGGAGTTGGGGCGACCTCACGGTGCGGGAAAACCTTCGATTCGTCGGCGATGCTCATCGTTTCTCAAATGCTCATTTCTCCGAGCGGCTCGGGGAGCTGATGGAGGCGACCGCCCTCGGCCCGGCCATCGACCGCCTGGCGATGCACCTTTCGGGGGGCATGCGCCAGAAGCTCGGAGTGGCAATGGCCCTTCTCCCCAGGCCCGAGCTGGCGGTACTCGACGAGCCAACGACCGGAGTCGACCCGGTGAGTCGCATTGAGCTGTGGCAGCTCATAACCAGATCGGTCACGAGCGGGACGACGATCGTGCTGACCACGACCTACCTTGACGAGGCGGCCCGGGCCGGAACCATCCTCGCCCTCGAAGCCGGATCGCCGCTCGCCTATGGAACGCTGACCGAGATTGGGCGGTTGCTGCCGGGGGCTCTGTGGTCGACCAACACGCAACCATCTGAGCCCCACCGATGGCAACGAGGAGGAGTGTGGCGGGTTTGGAGCCCCGATGGACACTCGCCTCCGCACGCAAGCCGGCTCGAGCCCGATCTCAACGACGTGCTGACTGCCCTCTCATTCTCCACCAACCGTGAAGGCATGAAGTCATGACCAAATTGGTCGAGGTCTCAGAGTTGGTAAAGCGATTTGGCGAGCAGGTGGCTGCGGACGAGGCTTCGCTCGAGGTCAATGAGGGGGAAGTTGTTGGATTGTTGGGCGCCAACGGCGCCGGCAAGACCACTCTCATTCGCTGCCTGTTGGGATTGCTTGACTTCGATTCCGGCCGCGTCTTATTGCTGGGGGAATCGCCCAATCGCAACGTTCTTCGTCGAGTCGGCTATGTCCCCCAGGGCCTCGGGCTCTACTCCGACCTGACCGTCGAAGAGAACCTCGACTTCCGGCGCGAGATCTTCGGCACGCGAGTCGAGGGTGTGGTCGACGACCGCCGCGTCGACGAGCTGTCGCATGGGCTCCAGCGCCGGGCGGCTTTCACTGCCGCGCTGGCTCATCGCCCCCAGATCCTGATCCTCGACGAACCGACCTCGGGTGTCGGTCCCTGGACCCGCGCCGAGCTCTGGGACACAATCCGTGCCGAGGTCTCGAATGGTGCCGGCGCCTTGGTGACCACCCACCATCTGGACGAGGCCGAATACTGCGACCGACTGGTGCTCATGGCTGCCGGGCGGGTTGTCAAGTCGGGCTCGCTGTCCGAGCTGATTTCCGGCGAGACCGCGGTGGAGGTCACCACCGACCGACGAGACGAAGCCTTCGCCGCGCTCACCGAGGCCGCCCTTTTGACAGTTCTGTCAGGGAGCAAGCTGCGGGTGGTGTCGGCTGACCTCCAACAGGTCACTCGCATCCTCAGCGCCGAGGGAATCGCCGGACATGCCGCTGCGGTTGCAGCCAGCCTTGATGAGGTCTTCATCGCGACCTCGTCCAGATGAGCAAACGGCGCGGCCCCCGGTCGGGCGAATCGGAAACGAGAAACGACATCCTGGAAGCGGCCCGGACGACGTTCTCCGAGGTCGGTTATGACCGGGCCACCTTTCGGCGCATTGCCAAGATCGCCGGCGTCGACCCGGCACTGGTCACCTACTACTACGGGAAGAAGCAGGACCTATTTGCCGCCGCTGTCCGCCTGCCGATGCGCCCCGATCAGACGATCGCGGAGGTTTTCCGCGGGACCCCCGCAGAGATGGCCGAGAAACTGGCCCAGCTTTTCTTCTCGACCTGGGAAGTACCGGAGTCGCGCGAGGCCCTAATCGGACAGTTGCGCATGGCCTTCGCGACCGGTCAGCCCGTCGCGATGCGCGAATTCATTGTGGAGGCCGTGCTGAGCCGGGCCGACCAGCTCCTGGTCGGTCCCCGGGCGACACTCCGGCTCGAGCTCGTGGCCAGCCATCTCCTCGGCCTGGCGATCCTCCGTTACGTCCTCATGCTCGAACCTGTGGCCTCAACCCCCATCGACGAACTCATCGCCGAGGTCGCGCCCCATTTGGCCGGCTATCTCAACCCGCGGGTGTAAGCGGCGCCGCCGGCCCGGACACATAACATTGCGGAAAGGCAGATTTGTCGAAAAGCAACGTCGTTGAACTCGGAGCTGAATTCGACTCGCTGTTTCAACTGCATCACGACGCCGTCTATCGCTATTGCCAGCGTCGCCTCGGAACCCTCGACGCCGAGGACGCCGCCGCCGAAGTCTTCACGGTGGCTTGGCGACGCCTCAAAGAGGCGCGCGCGGACAACAACCGAGCTTGGCTTATCGCCATCGCCTATCGGGTGATTGGCAATCACTACCGCAGCCGGCGCCGCCGCCGCGGGCTTGTGGCGCGATTGGCGGGAGTCGCATATGAACCGCTCGTTGAAACACTGCTCGAGTTTGAGATCCTTCACCGGGCATTGGCCGAACTGCGGCCGACCGATCGCGAGTTGCTGCAACTCTCATCGTGGGACGGACTGACCCGCATCGAGATCGCGCACGTGCTCGGCATCAAGGAGAACGCCGTCGACCAAAGACTCCATCGGGCTCGCTCCCGCCTGAAGGCTCGAATCGATTCACTCAACACCGGGTCACCGGAGACAAAGGAAGCGCCAGCATGATCGATCATCTCGAACGGGCCGACCCCGCCCGCGACGTCAACCCTGACTTCGCTCGACTGCGAGCCAAAGTGGACGAGCGAATCCAACGCCCAACATCAGACCCGGTCACCCGCAGCCCTTGGCTGGCTGCCGCGGCCGCTTTTGGCGCCGTCTCTGTCATCGTGGCGATTGTTGCCGTCCTCCTGGTACCAGCAACCGGTTCCATCTACGCCCCCCGGCTCGATGGGCTCACCGAGCTTCCCGGCATCGAGGATGTTGTCAAGCTTGCTTCGGGCGGTGTGCAAACCGCGGCCGTCGACGGTGACACGATCTGGGCGATGACTGCTCTCGCCAACCAACTCCAAAGGATCTCCGCAGTTTCGGGAGACCTCGAGGTGACCTACGCAATCGACTCTTACGTCGAGGGGGTTGTGGTTGGTGGCGGTTACGTCTGGCTGCTGGGCTACGACAACGGCGGCGAGGTGCTTCGGTTCGATCCGTCGCTGGGCGACGTCGACCTGCGGCTTCCGCTCGGTGGGGCGCCCGCGCATGGTGCGGCCTGGTTCGCCGACAACCTCTGGGTCAGCAACGACCAAGGGCAGCTTCATCGCATCTCGGTGGACGGCGAAATCCTGGCGACGAGCACTGGGGAGCTCAAAGGAGCCGGACTTGGCTATCTCTGGGTGAACGACCCGTCGACCGGTCTGATCTCGAGCCTCGCCGCTAGCGGCACCCGCGACGAGATCGTCATCCCCACCTATGAGGGCTTGGACACCATGTCCGGCGGTGGCGTTCAGAGTGTCATCGAGGCAGGCGGCCGCCTGTGGCTCCTCGACGGCGATTTCCCCTGGGGCACCAACCTGAGTGTGTTCGACCCCGCCACTGGAGAGCTCGATTCCTTCGGGGGAATCACTTTTGGCCTTCTCTCCATCGTCGAGTTCGATGGTGCGCTCTGGCTCACCTCCAACACCGATCACCTTCTGATCAGGGTTGAGCCCGAGACAGGCGCCATCACTCGCTTCCCGATGCCGGGCAAGGCCGGCGGAGTTCTGGTCGCCAATGGCTCGCTTTGGGTATCTCTGTATCACCCCGGATCTCTGGTTCGGGTCGACCCGGCCGCCTTGCAGGAAGCCGGCCAGGTCGTCGTTGACGATTGGGACCGGTTTCCCCACCGGCTGCTATGCACTGGGGATCAGGCTGGACCCACAGTCATCCTCGAACCGAACAGCTGGATCGACTACGGATCATGGTCGGTCATCCAGGCGCAGCTCTCGGCGCAGGGATACCTGGTGTGCGCCAATGGCTTTGTCGACGGCGACGCAACGCCAGCGGAACGGGCAGCGGCGCTGGATGAAGGTTTGACCGAAGCAGGGATTTCGGGTCCGTACGTGCTGGTCGCGGCCGTCGATGGAGTCCATTCCGCTCGACTCTTCGCCGAGGGTCGCTCGGACATCGCCGGCATAGTGCTGGTCGATCCCATCCCGGTCGGCTTTGGAGAAATTTACGACGAGCTGCTCCCCGCCGGCCATCCGCCGTGGGCCGATCCTGGCGAATCGATTTCGAGCGACCTCGGCGACATTCCGTTGGTCATCATTGGCCACGATCCGACCGCGGTCTTCCTGAGCAGAGAGTTCATCGACGGCGCGGGGGCCGAGGCGGCGACGACGTTGAACCGCTACTGGCGGGAAGGTCTCGAGTTTTACAGCGGCCTCTCGACCAACAGTCGGCCGCTCGGAGCCGAAAAAACTGGTCTGGACTATGTCCTCTGGGACCGACCTGACCTGGTGGTTGCGGCTGTCATCGAGGTATCGACAAACCCATAGACCTGTCAGGCTCGGTGCTTCGCCGGACACTCCCGGGGGAACGGGCCGCTCAGTCTTCTGAGTCCTTGATCCCGGCGAGATCGTCGAGGTGCTGGAGGAGATCATGGGCGGCGAGCTCGATCGTCTTGTGATGCCACTCGGCGGCGCGGTAGATGCAGGCGATGAGCCCGGAACGATGCACCCGCCGGAAGTCGCCAAAGACGAATCCATAGCGAGCCTTGGTTTCGTCGGTCGCCCCCTTGGTCAATCCCAAGTGCCAGGCCGCGAACTCGTCCCACTTATGTTTCTCGAGGAACGCGTTCTCGTCGTCGGCACTCGGCTGCACTTCTCCCCACTCGCTCTTCAAAACGTACTGACGCCCGTCGATCAGTTGGCGAGCATGGGCGACCGCCTCTTTGTTCAAGGTGTAGGAAGCCATCTGCGGATTATGGGACTGAGACAGGTTCTACGCGCTGGAAATGAACCTAAGCTCGGCGCGAGGAGGTTCGAACATGGCAGGAGTCAGCACCTATCTCAATTTCATGGGGAAGACGGAGGAAGCGTTCAACTTCTACAAGTCCGTCTTCCGAACCGAGTTCTCCGGTCCCATCAACTACATGCGCGACGTCCCTCCCGACCCCAACTCGCCGCCATTGCCCGAGAACGAGAAGGGACTGGTGATGCACGTCGCCTTACCGACCCTGGGTGGCCACCAGCTGATGGGCACGGATGCGCTCGAATCGATGAGTCATGAGCTCACGTTTGGAAACAACATCTCGATCAACCTCGAACCTGATAACCGCGAAGAAGCAGATCGGCTCTTCGCGGCCCTCTCGGATGGGGGCGAGGTGACGATGGCGATGGAGGACATGTTCTGGGGCGACTACTTCGGGACCGTCACCGACAAGTACGGCGTCCAGTGGATGGTCAACTTCTCAAAACCGCAGTGAGCTAGGGCTCGCCGAAGCTGCCTCGTCTGCTCGTGGGCCAAACCAGCGAACAAGTCTGGCTCGTCCGGCCGTGGGGCCGGCTCAATGTCTGGCGATCGGGCGTCGGACCTGCAGTTTGCGCGATTCACGGCCTCGGCGGCTCCGGCCGTTACTGGAGCGGGCTCGCCCCACTGCTCAAGCCGCCGAGGACCCTGCTGGCCCCCGACCTGGCTGGCTTCGGCCAGTCCGATAAACCGGCATCGATCCGCTACAACCGCCAGTTCCATCTTGTCGAGCTCGAGAACCTTCTCGAGCAGTTAGCGCCCGATGGTCCGGTGGTGATGATCGGGCACTCGGCGGGAGCAGTGCTGGCTGCGCTGTGGGTTGCCCTTCATCCGGAGCGAACTGCCGGATTGGCTGTGATCAGCGCGCCTTACCCCAATCCAGGACTGATGCCAGACATTGCCCGACAAGTCGCAGAACGACCTCCGGAGGATCGAGGCACGGTGGCGCCGCTCCTGGCTCGGATGGTGTGGCCGATCCTGTCCAAGATTGCTATTGCCAGCCGGCGATTTCCGGCCGACGTCGTCCACGACTTCGGTAAGCAAACACTCGGCGCCCGCGCCGACACGATGTGGACGCTTCTGGCCGACGTCTCGGTCATTCAGCAGCTACATGCCCTGCGCGATTTGCCGAGTTCGGTGCCAACCCTGCTATTGACTGCCGCCGACGACCGCTACGTCGGCCAGCACGCCCTCGATCGGTGGATACGTCACCTCCCCAACGCCGAAGTGCGGTTTGCGCCGAGTGGCGGGCACCAATTCCTGCTGCGGGCGGGATTCGAGACGCTCGCCGATTGGATCAACTCGATCCCGGAGCGACGATCGCGCGGCGAGCCGGGAGCGGAATCAACACCAGTACCGCAACGGCGACCAGAAAGATGATCGATATCTCCGTCGTGAACAGTCGGTTGATGAAGAATGCGACAAAGCGCGATCGAGACGACCGCACCGCCAATGCGCAGGAGCACACTCCGTCCATATCCACTAGGCACTAAGTCGGAGGGTAGGGGAGCTGGACCCACCAGGGGACGCGCGACGTTTCGATCCTCACCACCCACTTGACCCACCAGAAGCCGCGCTGGTTGGGGCTCACGATTCGAGCGGGGAAGCCGTGACCCGGAGATAGGGGCTCGCCTCCGACGGTGGTCACCAGCCAGAGCTGGTCGAGTTGGCTCACCGAGTAGCGTCGGGCGTAGCCGGTCGCTGACCAAGCCACGATCGAGCGGGCCTCACTGCGATCGATCAGCTCAGTCAGTCGCACCCCTTCCCAAACCTGGCGGCTCCACCAGCCGCTGGTGCAGTCGAGGTCGGCAGTGATGTCCTGGAATGGCAACGATTGCAGCTCACTTAATGTCAACGACCTAGCACCGGCGGCATCGTCAATATCGACTCTCCAAGCGGCGTCGCCAATAGTCGGAACGCGATCGTCGAGCCAGGAGGTGACCGGCACCCCCGCCGGCTCGAAGGACGAGGTTTCGTGCGAGCCGGTGAAGCGACGCTCTTTGCCGGCGAGGTCGGTGATCCGGATCAGCCGATCGGCTCCGAACCACATCGCGAGCCCGGCCAGCGAAACCCCACCGAGGCTCAACAGGTTGCGTCGGGCGAGGTCGACTCGCCGCGGGTAGGTCTTGCGCGCCAGAAAGTGCCAGACCAGAAGCGGGATCAGGGCGAGCGCGGTGGCGACGTGGACCCAAAGCACCGTGAACCCCCCGATGGATGAAACCGTACCGGTCGTGTGAAGGAGACCGGTGACGATCACCGTCACCGCCATGAGAGCCAGCAGCAAAGAGAAGTAGCGCCCGCGATTCCGGCGTCCAAGGCCTCGATCAGCGACTCGCGTCTTCCACGGGGACAGGACCATCACCGAGATCCCGATCGCTCCGTGAACCACCAGCAGCCAGCGAGTTGCCGCCGTCCCCAGAGCCTGGACGACGAGCCCGGAGATGAATGCGCCGCCCAGCATGGTTAACAACGCCAGGTTGGTCCGCCGACCGGAGAACACTGCATTCATTCTCGGCGCCGGGAGCAGCTATCGAAGCCAGAGGGTGGCGGATGCGGGTTGCATCACCTCAACTGCCGTCGAGCGGAGGTCGCGGCTGAGGTCGTCGAGATCGAGATGGGTAGTGAGCCGCGACGAAAACGACTCGATGGTGCGGGCGGCGTCGAAGCGGGACCGGTTGAACCGTCGATCAACCCACTCTTGCAAACGACGTCGCAGGGGCCCGAACAAAGCAGCGATGACAAGAGTCGAAGCGGCAACCGGCACCTGACCCTGAAACGGCAGCAGCTCTCGCAGCACGAAGACAAGAGCTACATAGACCACGGCCAGGGAAGCGGTCAGCAATCCGTACGACACGGTCCGCGAGATGACCCGATCGATGTCGTATAGGCCGTGGCGAGTGACGGCCAATCCGATGGCGATCGCGGTGCCGTTGCCCCACAGCATGAACGCGATCACAACCGGGTCGAAGGTCTCGTAGCCAACGAGCTCTTCGATGACGAGCGAGCCGAAGAAGAGGACTGGAAAAGCTGCCACCGCCAAGATAAACCAACGGAACTGTTGCCGTTCGATCCCGCTCGAACGACGAAAACGAACGATGCCGTCGATCAAGGCGGCGAGCGCGACGGCGCCCAACGCCGTGCCAAGAATCTGAATGGCGTTATCCAAGAACGGCTTGGTACCCGAGATGCCCAAAGGATTACTGGGTGGGGTGTCACCTTGGATGGGTCCGGGCCGGAACGCGAAGGCCAGCGCGGTCAGCAGGGCCACCAGGGCTCCGATCCGGAGTATCCATCGAGCCGCTCCCGAGTGGGTCGAGCCGCTCGGAAACAGGGCAACCAGAGCGATTACCAAGAACACCAGCGGGACGAAGGTCCACGTTGCCAGCCAGGCGGCGACCGCACCGACCGGAAGCGTCCCAGCTCGGGTGACCAGCGCGTAGCGCGCATACGCCGCGGCGAAAAGGGCGAGGCCGAGGGTGAAGGTGATGCCACAAAGGATCCAGCCGATTCGATTGCGGGGCCTGCTGGTCACTAACAACGCTCCGACCAGCCCGAACCCAATCCAGGCCGAAAGCCAGAGGGCGCCCTCAACAGCCGATTCCGGCGTTTGGGTGGTTGAGATCGGCGGATTCTTGGTCGACAAATAGGCGCTGACCGCGATCGCGGCCAAACCCGCGACCCACATGGCCCAACCGATTGCGGCGCGAGGCGACATCGATCTTCAGTCTCGTCGCTTGTCGTTACGTCAGCGTTACCCAGGAGGTTCGTAACGTATCCGGCACGGTTTGAGGTTTAGATAAGGCAGATGAACATCAGGCGCGCGGTCCTGGCCACCCTGTCGGGCGCCGCGCTGGCACTCTCGGGGACGGTGACCCTGGCGGCGGCGGTGGAGGCAAATTCGAGCCTGACGCCCCACTACCAGTACCTCCGGGAGGCGGTTGTCGCCGGCGCCGTGATGATTTCCCTCGGCGCTGTCATCCTCCTTCGCCGTCCTCGGCATGCGATCGGTGTAATCCTCCTGGTCAGCGGGGCTCTCTGGTTCGTCCAAGCCCTGCTTGGCGAGTTGGGGGTGGCGGCCTCGGTGTTTGATTGGGCGGGGTCGAGCTTGGCCGCGTGGGCGGCCAACTTCATCAGACAGCCCGCCTTTGTGCTCAGCTTTTCCCTGATCTTCCACCTCTACCCGACCGGCGCCCCGCTCGGCCAGTGGGGACGAATTCTGATCAGTCTGGCGATCGTCGGCGCCGTCCTCTGGGTGCTACTGCTGGCGTTGGCGCCTGGTCCGCTCGAAGACTTTCCGAGCCAACCGAACCTCTTCGGCTTGCAGGCGATCGAGTCCCTCCGCCAACCGCTCGAACTGTCCCAAGTGGGCATGGTGCTGGTTGGGATCCTCGGCGGGCTGATCACAATTGCCGTCCGCTTCCGGCGGTCCCGGGGCGAAGAACGGGCCCAGATCAAATGGTTCTTCTACTCGACCGTGGTGGCCATCCTGGTTCTGATCCTTGCCAACGTTCTCTTTCCGGTGGAGATGGAGCACGAGTTGGGGGCGATTGTTTGGCTCGCAGCTCCGCTGACGATCCTGGCGGCCATGGGAGTGGCGATAGTCCGCTACCGGCTCTTCGATATCGACCAGCTCGTTTCTCGCACTGTCACCTATGGACTAGTCGTGGCGTTGCTGGCGGGGGCTTATGCGGGCGTCGTCTTCCTGCTGCGAGCCTTTCTGCCGTTAGAAGGGCAGGTGGCGGTGGCGGGATCGACGCTCCTGGTCGCGGCACTCTTCAATCCTCTCCGCCGGCGGATCCAGGGAGTTATCGATCGTCGCTTCAATCGCTCGCGTTACGACGTCGCTCGCACCATCGAAGCCTTTTCGCAACACCTCACCGAGGCCGTCGAGCTCGTCCCGTTGCGGTCGGAGCTGTCACGCCTGGTTGCTCACACTATGCAGCCCGTCTCGCTCTCGGTCTGGCTGCGCGAGTCCTAGTCGGCCTCCCCTCGAAGCCACAGCGAGAGCAGGGCCGGCTGCATCGTCTGGCCGACAACAGCTCGCACATCTCCCGTCAGCTCGATGAGATCCACCTTTGATGGGAGCCGGGCAGTGAAGGATTCGATCGTGCGGACCGCGGTCTGTCCCGACCGATTGAAGCGGCGGTCGATGAGAGTTTGGAGTCGCCGTCGCAGCGGCGTGAATAGCGCGGCCACTCCCAGGGTCGCCGCCGCCACGGCGAGGTCGCCTTCCAGCCGGAAGAGATCGGTGAGGACGAAGACAAGGACGGCATAAACCGCCAAGAGCGAGGCGGAGACGAGGCCGTAGGTGACAGTGCGCGAGACGATCCGATCGATGTCATAAAGGCGATAGCGCTGAATGGCGACGCCGATTGCCACGGGGATCAATGCCAGGGTTGTGGTCACGACTACGTTCTCCAAATCGTCATCCACCTCGGCTACTCCGTTGGCGAATTCCCAGACGACGACCGATCCGCTGGCGCCGGCCATGACCAACACACTCAGCACCACCCACTTGAGCTGCTGTCTTTCGATCGGCGTGCCCCGCCGAAAGCGGACCACCATCGAAGCCACCGAAGCGAGGATCGCGGCAAACAACAGAGAGATCCCGCCGCCTTCCAGAACCAGCAGCAACGTCTCTGAGTCTTGCAAGCCGATCGGGTTCTCGATCGGAAGCCCCGCGAAGGTCTCGGGCGAGAGGGCGATGCCGAGCAAGAGGAGCGTCAGTCCCACTCCGGCCATCCAACCGACGATCGCCCACCAGCGCGAGGGAAGGCGACCGGTGGGAAAAAGGAGAAGGACGAAGGTTGCGAGGATTCCGGTCCCAAGCCCGAATGCCAGGTTGCCAACAATTGCCGCGACCGCGAACAGTGGATTCTGCGGATCGATGACCTCGATCACAGTGACACCAAGTCCTCCGGTTGCATAGGCCAACGCGGCAGCAAGCTGCAACCGACCAATCGGGTTGTCGTGGACTCTTCGCGTAGTCAGAAGTCCCACCAACGCCGTGGTCAAAACAAAGAGAACCGTCGCCAGCTCGGGCAGTCCGAAGTCGCCGGCGTTGAGGGCGATCGTGAAGCCGAGCTCGACGACGATCACGATCACCGCGATCCAGCTCATGGCTGCCGCGCCATCGGCTCTCCTCGCAGCCACATCGAAAGTGTGGCCGGCTGCATCGTCTGGCCGACGACAGTTCGCACATCTCCCGTCAGCTCGATGAGATTCACCTTTGATGGCAGCCGGGCGGTGAAGGATTCGACCGTGCGGACCGCGGTCTGTCCCGACCGATTGAAGCGGCGATCAATCAATGCCTGGAGGTGGCGGCGGAGGGGTCTGAAAAGCGCCGCGACTCCCAAGGTTGCCGCCGCGACGGCGAGATCGCCTTCGAGACGAATGAGGTTCGTAAGAACGAACACAACGGCTACGTAGACGACGGCGAGCGCGGCTGTGACCAGTCCGTACGTAACCGTGCGAGAGATGAGTCGATCGAGGTCGTACAAGCGATACCTTTGAATAGCAATGCCGATCGCCAAGGGCACCAGGGACGCGGCAATTGTTGTTATCGCGTTTTCGGTGTCTACGGACAGTTCCGCCAAACCAGTCACGACAAGGGCAGCCACCCAGACGACCACGCTCAACACGACCCACTTGAGCTGTTGTCGCTCGACAGGATTCGCCCGCTGAAAGCGGACCACCATCGAGGCCGCCGACGCGAAAATTGCGGGGACCACCAGAAGGAGTGCGCCCCCATCGAGGATCAGCGCCAACGCTTCGGAGTCCCGTAAACCGATGGGATTCTCCACCGGGAGTCCATCGAAGGTCCCAGGATCGAACGCGATGCTTGCCAACAGCAGGACAAGACCGAACCCTCCAATCCAACCCACGATGCGCCAGCGGCTAGATGGGAGGCGACCGGTTGGAAATAGAAGGAGAACATAAATCGTGACAAGTCCGAAGCCGATCCCGAAACCCAAGTTGCTAACGAGAACGGCCACTAAGTAGAGAGGGCTCTGTGGATCGATGGCCTGAGACTCGATCACGGTGAAACTCAAAGCACCCGTTGCAAAGGAGAGGGCCGCGGAGAGCAGCAGCCAGCCGATCGGGTTGTTTCGAACTCTATTTGCCGTCAATAAACCGACCAGAGCGGTGGTCACCACGAATAGAAGAGTGGCTGCCTCCGCTGCTCCGAAGTCCGAAATCAGGAACACGACAAAACCCAGTTGGATGGCGATCACGATCGTGACAACCCAGCTCACAAAGTCTGTGCGGCCTCCGGCTCGACCAGTGACTTGACAGTGCCAATCAGCATGGCTGCAGGCAAAGCGATGTTGAGAACACCAATGGCTTTGACATGCTTTGGCAAACCTCGACTCAGAATTCGATGCGACAGCGGTTCGGCCACTGCTCCGGCGAGAAACGTGGAGGCGAGGAGGACCAGTTGTCCTTTGGCTATGCGGTTATCCGAGGAGCTCCTGAGAAGCTTCCACAAAAAGTAGATCATCGCCGGCGGAGCCGAGAGGGCGCTTCCATTGCCGACAATCGCATCGGCTGCGATCGGAATCCTTGTTCGTATGCCGATGGGTTCCGCCCGGTATCCGCCGCGAATGGCCGTTGCGATGCCGGCCACGAAGTTGGCCGTGTAAGCGAGGGCTGCCAACCGCACGATCCTGAGTTTTTTGTCCATAGCAGCCTCTCTATTCAGGGGGCGTTCCGAAAACATTACGCGTAGTCGAAGCGTTCCCCCGCGTCCCACTGTGAGCGCTGGTTGCCATGGGCGGGGAAGCCACCAGCGTCGACCAACAGCCGCGCCGTGTGGAGCAAGTTCCAGGTCATGAAGGTGGTGTTGCGGTTGGTGAAGTCGTTGTCGGTTCCACCTGAGTCGGGGTCGAGGTAGGAAGGACCGGGGCCGGCCTCGCCGATCCAGCCGGCGTCAGCCTGTGGGGGGATGACAAAACCAAGATGCTGGAGCGAGTAGAGGATGTTCATCGAGCAATGCTTGATCCCGTCCTCGTTGCCGGTCACGAGACAACCCCCAACCCGGCCGTAGTAGGCGTACTGCCCTTCATCGTTGAGCAGGGAGCTGTTGGCATAGAGCCGCTCGATCAGCCGCGTGCACATCGACGACTTCTCGCCCAGCCAGATCGGAGTGCCGACGACCAGGATCTGCGCCGCCATCACCCGCGGAAAGATCGACGGCCAGTCGTCGCTTTCCCAGCCGTGCTCGGTCATGTCGGGATAGATTCCCGGCACGAGGTCGAAGTCCACGGCGCGGAGATAGTCAACCTCCACGCCTTGCTTGCGCATGATCCCCATCGACCGCTTCATCAACCCCTCGGTATGTGAAAGCTCGGGCGATTTCTTCAACGTGCAATTGATGTAAATGGCCTTGAGATCGGAGAAATCCGGGCTGGTCATGTGGGTAGGTCGATCCACCGCAATGACTGGATGCTGACCCGTAAACGGGTTTCGGTTCTGACAGCCACCATGAGAACCGCACCGCAGTCGGAGCAACGTACAACGTCACCGGGAGCATCGCGATAAACGACGGTCCGTCCCAGCGGATTGATCGCCCCGCAAGCGTCACAGCATCCGTTCTGGTTGGTCATCTCTTGACCAAACAGGTCGATTAGGAGCGCTCCCAAAGCATTGCCGTCGAGATGCGTGTCCGTCATTGCGTCACCCTCCTGAGGGACCAAAGCGTTCGGTCTTGATACGAGCCGCGGCGTGGCCCAACGCCACGAGACTGGCGGCAACTGTCTCCACAAATCCAGTCGGCCCGCAAACGAACCCGAGCGGCCGCTCTGTCGCTGGCCAGGAAGTTTCGGCCAGCATCTGTTGGTCGACCCGACGCGAATAACCCTGCCAATCGGCTGGCTGAGCGCGCGTCAGCGTGTGGGCAACCTCGAGGTTGTCAAGCGAACTATCGAGGCGCCGAAGTTCGTCGCGGTAAATCAGTGTCTCCCACGATCTTGCCGAGGTGAGGAGGCGAACCGGCACCTGCCGATCAGACTCGGCCCAAGCTCGAATCATCGCCATCAGTGGCACCACGCCGCTTCCCCCGGCAACCAGCAGCAACGGACCGCCGTGCTCAGATGTCCAGACGAAGTACCCACCGATTGGGCCCCGCAGCTCAATCTGGTCGCCAACCGCGAGCTCCCCGATCAAGTAGGGCGACACTTCGCCATCGTCGACCAATTCGACGGTCACCACGACTTTCTCACCGGTGGGCGGATTGGCGATCGAATAGCTGCGCTGAGCTTGGTAGCCGTCCTCGGCGGTGAGCCGGATGTCGACGTGCTGACCGGGAAGGTGCCCACGCCATTCAGGGCAATCGAAAACGATGCTCTTTACGGTTTCGGTTTCGTCGATGAGCTCGACCACCTCGGCCACAATCCAATTCAGTCGCCCGCGTACCGCTGTTCTTTCCATGGATCCCCGTAGTTGTGATACCCGTAGCCTTCCCAGAAGCCGCTTTGATCGACGTTGGAAAGTCGCAGCCCGCGCACCCACTTGGCGCTCTTCCACAGATAGAGGTGGGGCACGAGGAGCCGGGCCGGGCCGCCGTGTTCGGGCCGGAGCGGCTTGCCGTCGTAAATATGAGCCACCCAGACTTTGCCGTTGGTCGCATCGGCCAAAGGCAGATTGGTTGTGTAACCGTCGAAGGACTCGACGAGCAGGAACCCTGCCGCGGTTTGGACTCCGTCCAAGAGAGTGTCGAGCGACACCCCTTCCCAGCTCGTGTCGAGCTTCGACCATTTGGTGACGCAGTGGATGTCAACGGTGATCACTTCGGTTGGCAGGGCCGAGAACTCGTCCCACGTCCACGAAGTCGTTTGGCCGGTCTCTGAAGTGAGGCTCAGGCTCCACTTGTCGAGCGAGATGAGCGGCGTGGGCCCAGCTGACAACACCGGGAAATCGATGGTGACGTACTGGCCCGGCGGGGCCCGGTCCCGCGGCGCGTCCTCTTGTCGCCGTCCCTTGAAGCCGCGCGAGATGAGCGCCATGGAAACGATCGTACGCCGCTAGAAGCTCAGCCGATCGCAGGGAGCGAGGTGCCTCGTCGACCCGCCTACCAATTTACGAACGTGCCAACTCCGAGAATCGCCATTCGGGCGGAGTCTGACAGTTCGAACGGCGACGACGCTCACCTATGTGCTTTCCTCATTGATCGACAACGCCCTCACTCATGGCGCCAACCAGGTGATCTTGCGAGCGCGGCCCGATCGACCGTTCGACCCGATTTGGGAAGTGGGCCAGACCCCGGCTCAGGCCGCATTCCTTCTGGTCGAAGACGACGGCCCAGGCATCGATTCCGACTTCCTTCCTCGCGCGTTCGAGAAGTTCGAGAAACACGGTCGCAGCTCAGGAACCGGACTCGGCCTTTACATGGCAAGAACGATGATCGAAGCCCTCGGCGGCTCCTTGGCCGTCGAAACTTCTCGGCGGGGCACCACGATGGCAGTGGCAGTGCCGCTCTCGATGTCGCGGATCTCGGTTGGAGTGTCGAGTTGAAGCGCGGCCTTATGGTGCTGGTCGCGTTATGGCTGGTTGCCTGCGCCTCCCCTACCCCCGCGACCGGGCCAGTGGCGATCGAGTTGGACGACTTCTACATATACCCAACGGCTGAGCGAATTGGCTCAGGTGACGTTCAGTTCGAGGTCTCCAATGACGGCGAATTCCCCCACACGTTGGTCGTCGCCAAGAGCACGGGGGAAGTCGTCTACGCCTCCGACGTTCTGGATCCAGGCGCAACGATCGAAGTCGACCTTGACCTCGTCCCAGATACCTATCAGTTGACTTGTCGCATTGTGGTCCAACTCGAGGACGGCACGTTGGTCGACCACTACCAAAACGGCATGGGCGAATCGATCGAAGTCGCCCCCTAAGGGATCGATTCGGACTCGACGCCGATCTCGGTGGCCTTGATCGCCACCCATACTTCTTCGCCCTCGGACAGATTCATCTCGACAAGGGCGCTTTCCGTAATTTCGACCGTCAGAGGAAGCGGAGGCCCGGTGCGCATCCGAACTCGTTCCCCGAGATGCTCGACGATCTTGATCGTGGTGAGCCAATTGTTGCGCGGGCTGCCTTCCGGCTGCGAGCGGTGAACCGAGATGGCGCTTGGTCGGATAGTCACCAGGGCATCCCCTTCGACCGCTGATGCGACGTGGAGCTGATGGCCAACAACGTCCACAGAGCCGTTGCGGGCGTAACCAACAAACAGGTTCGAGCCGGCGAGGTCTGCCGCGTAGGCCGTGCGAGGACGCAAGCGGATGTCATCGGGTGAGCCTGACTGCGTGATCGTTCCGTTCTCGATCACATGGATCTCATCAGCCAGAAGAAACGCCTCGCTCGGATCATGGGTGATCAGGAGGCGGGGTCCTTGGAATTGGTCGAGGTGTTCTGCCAGCGTTCGGCGCAATTGCACCCGGGTGCCGACATCGAGTGCGGAGAGTGGTTCGTCCAGGAGCAGAAGATCGGGCTCGGTGACGAGCGCGCGAGCCAGAGCGACTCGCTGGGCCTGTCCACCCGAAAGCTGTCTCGGCTTTCGGCGGCCCAGATCTGACAATTCCATCCGCTCCAACCACTCCCCCGCTTGGGCCCGCGCTCTTTCGTTGCTCATCCCCCGGCTTCTCAACCCGAAGGCGACGTTCTCTTCGACGGAGAGATGGGAGAACAAGAGGTAGTCCTGAAAGACAACGCCCACCCGCCGAGCCTCGGGTGATACGAACACTCCTGCGCGGGGATCGTCGAGAACCTCGCCGGCCAATTCGATCCTGCCCCGGTCGATCGGGAGCAGACCAGAGAGGACGTTCACGGCAGTTGTCTTGCCGGCGCCGTTGGGGCCGAGCAAAGCCACGGTCCGGCCCGGGGAGATTGAAAGCTTGAGGTCGAGGCGGAATCCTTCCCGCCGGGCCGAAAAGTCTGCGTTTAGACCTAAAGGCCCTTCCACCAGCGCTCCCGAAGTGCCACCAATACGGTCAGCGAGACGGCCACCATCACCAGACTCAATGCAATCGCGGTGTCGCGATCGCTCTCCAAGGCGACAAACACGGCCAATGGCAGTGTCTGGGTCCGTCCCTGCAAGTTCCCGGCAAAGGTGATCGTGGCGCCGAACTCGCCGAGAGCGCGGGCCCAGGTCAGGACCAATCCTGCGACAAGCGAAGGCCCGATCATCGGAAGTGTCACTCGACGCATGACCGTCCACCGGCGGGCACCAAGCGTGGCGGCTGCACCTTCGAACCGTTGGTCGAGGTTGCGCAAGGCGCCTTCGACCGTGATGACCAGAAACGGTGTGGCGACAAACGTGTTGGCCAGGATCACCCCCCAAACTGAAAAGGGCAGCAGCAGCCCCGTTGCCTCGTTGAGCGGCTGGCCGAAAAGTCCCCGCCGGCCGAAGGCAAACAACAGCGCCGCCCCTCCGACCACCGGTGGCAGGACGAGCGGCAAGGTCACCAGCCCGCGGGCAATAGTCCGCCCGGGGAAGTCAACCCGAGCCAGAAGCCAGGCGAGCGGCACTCCAATGATTGCGGCGATGGCAGTGGCCGCCAAAGACGTCAAGAGCGATAGGCCGAGCGCATCGGTGACAACATCGCCCGTGAGCAAGGAACCCAACTTCGCCCACGGGGTCCGGGCGAGTAGGCCCGCGAGCGGCAACGCAAACAGGGCTAGCCCGGATATTCCGAGGATGATCAACAGGACAGGGGGGCCACCGGTTCCCCGCGCTGGTTTCAAGGCGATGAAAAACCGTAGCTGGCGAGAATCGATTGCCCTTCGTCCGAGAGGACAAATTCGACGAACGCGCCCGCGGCATCAGGGTTGGGAGCGTTGACCAGCGCGGCGATCGGATATTCGGCAACGACGTTGAACTCGCCGGGAATCTCGATCCCCTCGACGGCGCCGTCGGAAGAGAGCACGTCGGTCACGTAGGTGATTCCGGCGTCAAGCTCGCCCGCTTCGATCTTCGTCAGCAAGGCACGCACGTCTGGTTCGTTCGTGTCGATTGCTGGGGTGACACCGGCATTCTCCAGAGCCTGCCTGCCAAAGTCGCCGCACGGCACAGCCTCCGCGCAAAGCCCGATCAGCAGCTCCTCATTCGCAAAATCCTCCAAGCCCACGATTCCGGCCGGATTTCCCACTGGGACTGCGATCTGAAGGAGGTTGGTCACGATTAGCTCGCCGCCGTCGGCTTCGCCTGCTTCGACTACCTGATCCATGTTTGAGGTGTTGGCCGACGCAAAGACGTCGACGGGTGCCCCTTCGATGATCTGCTCCCGAAGGGACGAGCTGCTTCCAAAGTTCATCACTACATCCACCTCCGGATTGGCGGCTTCAAAAGCGGCCTCGACATCGGCGAACGCGTCGGTGAGTGAGGATGCCGCCGAAACCAACAACTCGCCATTCACGCTTGGCGTACAGGCAGCCAGGGTTAGCGCGCACAGGGCGACAATGACCATCCGCGATGCAGCCATCAGTATCCTTAATAGTCACAATGAGACTACCGACCAACCGGAAGCGATGTTGTCGCTAACCGAGTATGCCGTCCTGGGATTGCTCGCCGAGAGGCCGCAGCACGGTTTTGCTATTTCTCGCGATCTTGCGACGACCGGCTCCATTGGGAAGATCCTCGCCGTTCGCCGTTCTCTCGTCTACCGAGCGCTTGATCGCCTCGTCGAGGAAGGGCTGGTCGAACCAAAAGGAACAGAACCAGGCGACGTTGGACCCCAACGGGTGATCCATCGCATAACTCCTCGAGGGAGGAGCTATCTGCGACGCTGGCTCAGCGAACCCGTCGAGCACATTCGGGATATCAGGCTCGGCTTTCAGCTCAAGCTGGCCTTCCTCGATCGCTCCGGGCAATCCCCTCTCCGTTTGCTGGACGCGCAACGAGCCGTTCTCGAATCCACACTGGCGGCGTTGGACGGGCGGCCGGAGGGTTCGTCAAACCATCTCGAGCTATGGCGTCAATACAACGCCCAAGCCGCGGCCGCATACCTCGATCACCTGCAATCGCTTTACGCCTGATCCCCCCTTTTCGCGACCAAATCGGCACCTCCAGGGGCGGATTTGGTGATAAAAACATTGGAATCGGGGGCGCTACGAAACCCGAGTTTCGGGCGCCTACCCGGCGATGCGAGCCGCGAGGATGGAGCCGGTCGAAGCGCTCCGATCCAGCACCTGAGGTTTGCTAGCCGCACCGTTCGTCGTTGCCGGTAGCTGCTTTGTCGGTGACGACCGCCTGATTCTGTTGCAATGAACGATCAAAGACCAGTCGACGGTACACAACGAATTTCGGCACAAGGAGAAGACCATCGACGACCAGGTTTGTCAGGTTCAGACCTAACGGTCCAAGAGGTCCGAACGTGGACTCCGATAACTGGACGATGCCTACGGTGAGCGCCCACGCGGCAAGGCTGACGATGTAGAAGGCACCGGTTTCGGTCGGCGTTCCTTTGTCTTGCAAGCGGAAGGTCCAGTGGCGGTTGAGCCAATAGTTCGCTGCGGTTGCAAGGGTCCATGCTCCAGTGACCGACCAGAACGAGGGCCATCCGATGCCAAACCGAAGAAGGTTGAGAACCGCAAAGTACAAGAGCGTACTGGCACCCCCGGACGCTCCAACCTTTAGGAACTGGATCACCGTTTCTCGAGTCAGAAACGACCGATATGACCTGATGAGACTCATTGGGTGAAGTACCTACTCGAACTCGAATCCTGGTGATCGCTAACGTGGCGGCGGTCATCGCACCGATCGACGAATTGTGCATGGGTCATCGGTTCGCGCGTCTCGATAATCTCAACCAGAGTCCGCCGAACATGGTCGAGCTTCTCCTGCCACGGCCGCCTCATGCCGGGAAGGTAAGCGAGGTCGGGAGCGTCGTGCCGGTCGAGGATGTCCGGGGGATGAATCAGGAACGACATCGGTACGTTCCTCCAACTGGCGAGCCTGAGTCCGAGCCTCAAATAGGCGGATGCCAGACCGGGTACTTTCTCGGTCAGCGCATGCAAATAGCTCATGTGCATCGGTGTCCTCAGAACCGGCATGGTGGTGACCGGTATTTCGAGGAGTTCCCCCCCGTCCCAGGACCAACGAAACGGCGTCAGCGGTAAGAGCGCGTCAGTGGCTGGTCCAAATAGCTCAGGTGAACCAATTGACTCCCGAGTTGCGCGAGACATTGTCTGGCGGTGGTACCAGCGCAAGATGGGACCGATAGACGTGGGGAGCAGTGAGGCGTCATAGGTGTATTGTTGGGCCGCAAGGACCTGATGGAGGGTCTCTCCCGATCCGAATGATGGGCAGCGAAACCCCACAGGCACGACACCGGTTGCCGTTGCAATCGCGTCGGCAGAACGAGCGATGTCGTTGAACATTTCGCTGGGAGACAAACGGGCGAGGTCGAAGCGGTGGTTCATGCTGTGGTTGGCGACCTCATGACCGCTCTCGAAGAACGCACAGACCGCCTCCCGACCCGCCCCGACTTCGGCATCTCGACCTACAGCAAATACTGTGACCCGAATCCCCAGATGGGCGAAGAGTGGTACCAGACGATCAGTTGCAACGCTCAGAACGCTTGGAGTTGTCTGCCAGTTTTGCTCGCCATGGGTTCGGAGGTAGCACCAAGAATCGTCAAGATCGACGGACACCAGTGCTGAGTTGCCCCATTCCCCAGCGGTGTCGACGTCCTTAATCGCTAACACCGGCGACTCCCTCGGGGAGCTTGCTGGATTGGAGCAGACGGATGACCTCTCCAGCGAGCCGCGAACTGGAGTTCCAAGAGGTGATGTTCGGATACACCTGCGTCGTTGTCGCCAGCAGCAGCCGTGAGTCACCGGACCTGATTTCCGGCTTCAACTGACTGTATCCGAGCGGATAGCTGGGTTCGACGAACGGTGCCCGGAAGACCCTGATCTCGACGATTTCCTCCCTGGTGAGGCCGAGATCTTTGTTCAAGGCGAGAAATTGCTCACACCAGCGTTTGGCGATCACCTCGTCTGATTCCTGGAACAATGGCGACGCGCGATCCGTGTACTTCATGACATAAACCAGGTGGCGATTCCCGTACTGAGACGGCTCCACCAGCGTCGACATTTCGACGACACCGTCGAAGTCCGTTCCGGAATTCAGCACCGGAGCCCAATAAAAGCCGTCAAGGGGCCGGGAAAGGAAGAATAAGACATTAACGACTCCCTGATAAGGGAGATGGGGATCTCGAAAGGTCCCTCCTAGAGGAGAGTTGCTAGTTAGTTTTCGCAACAAGGGCAGGGGGACGGTTGAGATCACCCAATCACAATCGATCACTTCCCCATCGGCGAGCTCAACTTGCATCGACTGCGGCTGCTGTCGGATGGCGGTGACCTCAGTTTCGGTGCGGATGTCTCCTCCATTGCTGCGAATTGACCCTTCGATCGCCTCGATCAGACCTTTGTGACCAGAACGTAAGTATCCGCGGGTGGAGTTGTTGCGCTCCCTGCCGAGCCGTTGCCATAAATACAAGGCGGGCACCTCTTCGACTGGCCCAAACTTCGATCGAAACAGTGGTGCCCATACCTTGTTCCAGACTGATTGACCATAGAGGCGGGTGAGCCAGATCTCAGAATTGGTGTTGTCGAGATCCTTCCCCTTGCCCAGGCGACGGAGGAGAAGCGACATAACACCGAATCGCACACGCTGCGGCAGGGTCAAAGGACGGAATCGGAGAAGATCGATGGCGGTATTAAATGGGTACTTTACGCCGCCGTCGATGAACCCCATTCGGGTTGGCTTCCAATAGATCTGATCGGTCAGGCCCACTTCATCAATCAGCCTTAGAAGGTGGTCGTCCGAAGGCATAATGCAGTGGTAGAACCGGTCGATCCACTTCCCGCCGCTCTCGAAGAACGTTCCCAAACCTCCGAGCTGATCGCTCGACTCCAACAGCGTGACGTCGCCCCCGGCATCGGCGAGCCAATGGGCAGAAGCGAGGCCGGAAATGCCGCCGCCAACCACTACAACTTTCATGGGAGGTTAGAGCTGCCGATACGGCGGTGGCGACAATCGATCGCGAAACGCAAGACGTACATATTGCACAATGGTGCGCAGGATCTTCAGCTTGCTAGCACCCTGCTTACGATCGTATCGCAAGGCCAGCGGCACCTCGGATATGGTCGGATTGCACCAGCGGAGCTTGAGCAGGAGCTCGACCATGCAAGCGAAGCCACGTTCCTCAATGATTCGTTCCCCCCAATGGCTCGTGGCGCGGCGGAGTAAGTCGGTGCGGTACGCCCGGTATCCGCTCGTGAAATCCCTGATCCCAGCCACCGGTAGCACGGTCCTGAACAGCTTGGCGGCTCCGCGGGACAGAAGGCGCCGGAATGGTGGAGCGGTGCTGTCGTCTCCTCCTTCGACAAAGCGGGATCCGACTACGAGATCCGCTCCTTGGTCGATCCTTTCGAGCATCAGCATGATCAGATTGACGTCGTGGGTGTCGTCTGCATCCATGACGACTGCTACGTCGTCGGTGGCTGCCACCCGCAACATCTCGCGCAAGCCGCTGTGGAGTGCCTGACCGAGGCCAAGATTTCGGGGATGCGTCACCAACTTGACACTTAGACCCTCGGATCCCCGAGCTGCGACGTCGCCTGTCCCGTCGGTCGAGCCGTCGTCGACGATCCAGACGATCATCTGCAGACGGTTGGATTCGCTGAAAGATGACAACCGAGAAAGAAGGGGTGGGAGCGACTGCTCTTCGTTATAAGCCGGCAGGATCACATGAGTCGTGCGCAGGGCTGATGACAACCTTGAGTCGAGTTTCTCCGCATCTTGGTCGAACGACTCCCCATGCAGCCCGCGCCGAGATCCGCTCCCTGTTTCCACTTACCCTACTCCCTTTGCCCTGCGGAAAGACGCTACTTGAATTCAACAGAGGGGCAAGGGGGAGCTAGTCCCTTTCGGGGGCCCGGATATCTAGTGTTCAGCTCACCGTCTCGGCCGAGAGGCTGAAGCGTCAGGCCCGTCTCCGCCACGCTGGGGTGTAGGTACAGGCTCGATGAGCGGCCACGGCCACCACGGCCTGAGTCCGGAGGCGACCTTCCAGAGGTGGCAGTCGGGGTCGCTCAAGTAGCCGAAGTAGCTGCCCCACTCGGAGCCGGCCGACTCCTTGACGACGCCGCCACCGGAAACCACGGCGTTGCCCATCACCTCGTCCACAGCCTCGCTCGACGAGACGACGGAATGGAACGACAGTCCCCGGAAACCGGAACCCTCAGAGGAGACACCAACGGCTTGGCCGCCGCTTCCCACTCGTATCCGAGCTCTCCATCGACTCGGCAGGCGCGACGCAGGCTTCCGAAGTTTCCAAAGCTGCCGTCACCGATTCGCCGACCCGGTCGATCTCCTGCTGCATTTCCTGGGCCCGGCAATTCCAGCCGAGAGGGTTGCCAGCGCCGCCAGTTGTGCCGTATAAGACTTGGTTGCGGCCACGGCGAGCTCCGGACCCGCGCCCAAGTCGACATGACAGTCAGCCATCTGCGCCATAGGCGAGCCGGGCTTGTTGGTGAGGCTTAACGTTGGACGGCCTTGCTTCTTTGCTTCGCTCAGCACTGTGAGCAGGTCGGGCGACTCCCCCGACTGTGAGATACCCACGACCAACGCGCCTTCGAGCCGGGACAGGCTCTGATAGACGCCGTACAGCGACGGCGCCGCAAGTGAGACCAACAGGCGATTGCTGGCACCCCACAGGTACTGGCAGTACCGAGCAGCATTGTCCGAGATGCCCCGAGCCGCGATCAAGACGTTATCGAAAGTCTCCCCGGCCATTCAATTCACTGCCGGATCTACGCGACCGACCCGTGTCGCGGCAAGGTTGGAGAGGACGCGTGGCTGTGACGAGATCTCGTCCCAGAGATTCATCTTTCCCAGACCACCTTGTTGGCGATGCTTGTGGCAACCGGTCTCATGTCGTCGTCGAACCGAACCCGATCTGACCTTTCGGTGAGCTTCAAGAGGGTGGCAGGGACCGACGACGCCGCCGCCGCGGCCTCATGGGGCGAACAACCGGTGAAGGCAATCAGATTGCGAACGGCCTGATCGAGGGTGAGCGTGCTGCCCGCGAGCCGCCCGGCCGCGTCGGTGACCACGCCGCCCGAGACCTGAACCCCGCTGCTACCGAGCTGGTAAGTGCCATCGTCCAGACCAGTTGCCGCAATTGCATCGGTGACCAAAGCAAGGCGGTCCGGACCCAGCAGGCCCCAGGCTGCTCGCACCGTCGCCGGGTGAACGTGGACTCCATCACAAATGATCCCCGCGATGACCTTCGAATCAAACGCTGCTCCCACCAGGCCCGGCTCTCGATGGGAGAACGGCTCCATCGCGTTGAAGAGGTGGGTAACCGCTTCGATACCCCAGGCGAATCCGGCAAACGCTTCCTCATAGGTCGCAGCCGAGTGTCCGGCGGCGACGACGACTCCCCTTGCTACCAGCTCCTTGACCATCGCTTCCGCGCCCGGGAGCTCGGGTGCCAAGGTCACCATGACCACTCGTGGCGACCATCCTTCGATCAGATCAGGCGACGGCAACTGCATAAGGTCGGGGTCGTGAACCCCGGCTCGACGCGTCGAAAGAAAGGGCCCCTCGAGATGGAGACCTAGCGGCTCAGCGCCGACATATCCGGCCGGCCGGTCGTGGATCGCCTCCAGAGCCTCTTTGATCCTCTCCGGGACCGAGGTGATGATCGTCGGCAGAAACCCGGTGACTCCTTGCTCGGGCAGTAGCGCTCCCACCTGCCAGATCGAAAAGGGGTCGGAGGTGAAGTCGTGGCCGTACGCACCGTTGATCTGAAGGTCGATCAGGCCGGGGAAGAGAATCTCGCCGCTTCCAACGCTCATCAAACTGCCTCGAGCTCGAGCCCGTGTCCGAGCGAACAGAGACCAGGGATCGAAACTGGCAGTTTTCCCCCGATCGGAGCAAATCCGAACAGAGCCGAGGCGAGTGCATCCAGTGACGGCGGATGAATCCCATAGGTACAAAGGTGGGTCGTCGCCGCGGGGTATTGAGAGAGGTCATAGGGAGGCCGCAACGCGACGGTGACTACCGGCTTTTGAGTACCAAGCAGGGCGGAGACAAGATTCCCTTGAGTCCGCTCCGCTTCGATCGTCCCCACGATGATCACATCGTGATCATCGGTGGCCGCAACCACGTCCGCGATGAAGGTGGAACTCGGACGTTGGTCGATGACGATTTCGTCGGTGTTCGAATGATGAGCGCGCAACGCCGCCGCGAGACCGGGAACCACGACCGAGGAGGTATCGGCCGTCGTGAGGTCGATCAGCCGGGGCATGACCACCCTAGACCGGTCGGCGGCGTTTCGAGGAAATGACGCCCGTATCAAAGCCGCCGAGGTGAAGGCCACCGGCGAAGCGGGCGTGCTCGATCTTTAGACAGCGGTCCTGGACGACCTGCAGACCCGCTTCTCGGGCCATTTCGGCCGCCTCGTCGTTGCGCAAGCCGAGTTGGAACCAGACCACTTTGGCCCCCACGGCGATTGCTTCCTTCACTACCTGGGGAAGTTCGGATTCCTTGCGGAAGACGTCGACGATGTCGGGCACCCCAGGAAGGTCGGCCAGCGATGGATAGCTTTTCAGCCCGAGAATCTCGTCGGCGTGGGGATTGACCGGCCACACGGTGTAGGGAGTGCGGGCGAGGTAAGTGGCAACAAAATTCGACGATCGCAACGGATTCGGCGAGACGCCAACCAAGGCCACTGTCTTTGCTTCCCGCAGAATCGCGAGCCTCTCCCCCGGACTGGCCTCGGTGGCCGCGGTCATCGTGACAGGCCCTGATCGAGGTCGGCGATGATGTCCTCGACATCCTCGATCCCCACCGAGATCCTGATCATGTCATCACCGACTCCGGCCGTGGCTCGTTCTTCGACAGGGATCTGCTGGTGGGTTGTCGAAGCGGGGTGGATGATGAGAGTCTTGGCGTCCCCGACATTGGCGAGATGCGAGGCCAGCTCGACCTTCTCGATCAGCTGCTTTCCCGCCTCGAATCCACCCTTGACTCCAAACGTGAGGACCGCTCCCGGCCCAGTGGGAACGTACTTCTGGACCAGTTCGTCATCGGCTGCCGGGTAGCTGACCCATCCGATGGCTGGATGCGCGGAAAGAAAGTCGGCCACCGCGCGAGCGTTCTCGACATGACGCTGCATGCGCAGCGGCAGCGTCTCCAGGCCCAGCAGCAACAGAAATGCATTGAAAGGAGAGAGGGCCGCTCCGACGTCGCGGAGCAGCTCGGTGCGCGCCTTCATCAAGAAGGCGTACTCCCGGAAGTTCTCCCAAAACCTCAAGCCGTGGTAGGCAGGCGACGGTTCGGTGATCAGCGGAAAGTGGCCGTTGTCCCAGGGAAAGCGACCCGACTCGACGATCACCCCGGCGATCACGGCTCCGTGGCCGCCGATGAATTTTGTCGCCGAATGGACGACGATGTCCGCTCCCCACTCGATGGGGCGGCACAGGTAGGGCGTGGCGAAGGTGTTGTCGACCACGAAGGGGAGGTCCTGGCCGTGGGCAACTGCAGCCACGGCTTCAAGGTCGAGGATCTCAGCCCGGGGATTTCCGATGGTCTCTCCGTACAACAGCTTCGTTCGCGGAGTGATCGCCGCCGCCATCGATTTCGGATCAGGATCGACGAAGACGACATCGATCCCCATCCGGCGCAACGTCACATCGAACTGGGTGTAAGTGCCGCCATACAGGTTGCGAGCGGCGACGATCTCATCGCCTTTCTGGCAGATCGTCAAGACGGAGATGAGTTGGGCGGCCTGCCCGGAAGCCGTGGCCAGGGCCCCCAGGCCACCTTCGAGCGACGCCATCCGTTCCTCGAAAGCAGCGTTGGTCGGGTTGCCGATCCGGGTATAGATGTTGCCGAAGTTCTGGAGGGCGAAGAGATCCGCGGCGGCTTGAGCGTCCTCGAAGACGAAGGAGGTGGTGGCGTAGATCGGCATCGCCCTCGCCCCCGTCTCCGGGTCGGGGCGCTGGCCGGCATGAATTGCGCGGGTTGCAAAGCCGTAGCTCATCGGCCAATTGTATGGTGCAGGTTCAGACGTTCCGCTAGCGACAAGGAGCAAGTGATGGCATCTCGCCTCAATCCGTACCTCAGTTTCTCGAACAACGCCCGCGAGGCGATGGAGTTCTATAAGGACGTCTTCGGGGGGCAGTTGACTCTGAATACCTTCGGCGAATACGGCGACAAAGAGGCGCCTGAAGCCAACAACATCATGCACGCTCAGCTCGAGACCGATCGGGGTTACACGCTGATGGGTGCCGACACCGCGCCGGGAATGGAATACTCGCCGGGGTCAAACTTCGTCGTGAGCCTTAGCGGCGATGACGCCGACGAGCTACGGGGCTACTGGAAGAAGCTTTCCGACGGGGGCAACGTGGCGGTCCCGCTCGAGAAGCAAATGTGGGGTGACGAGTTCGGCCAGCTTGTCGATCGATACGGCGTCGGCTGGATGGTCAACATCGGCCAACCGCAGGCATAGCCGGTCTCGCGACGGACGGCTTAACGATTCTTAAGGCGATTGTGGTGGCTCTGCCACCACGTAAACCTAAGTGTATGAGCCAGGGAGGTTGTTTACGCGGCTGATGGGTGGTCCTCCGATGGCGGTGTGGCCTCGGTGGTGGTTGTAGATGTGGATCCATTCTTGCAGAGCGTGG
>Ga0136635_10000009_pt1 | contig 75888 bp, 84 predicted proteins | sample AntDrymeUQ852106_2_FD_105495 | JGI IMG/M metagenome (GOLD analysis project Ga0136635, IMG submission 105495) | Polar desert sand microbial communities from Dry Valleys, Antarctica - metaG UQ85 (21.06) | ecosystem: Environmental > Terrestrial > Soil > Desert | place: Antarctica: Dry Valley... | reverse complement strand
CTACTCCTGTTACGAAGGGTTCGAAGTATCTGGCGGGGTGGACACCGTCCTTTCTCGAGGGAAGGTGATCATCGCCGACAACCAATACCTCGGGAAGAAGGGCGACGGCCGCTACCTTCCCCGGGACCTCAACCAGTACCTCGTCTAACCGGAGGGCAACCCATGCGCCGCCTCGTCCTCGTTGTTCTACTCGTCGTTGCCGCTGCCTGTGGAGGGCAGAGGGTCTTTTCGCTGCCCGTCGGCACCTGCTTTGACGACCAGGAGGCTGAGGAGATCTCCTCAGTGCCCGAGGTTGACTGCTCTGAGCCCCATGACAACGAGGTCTTTGCGCTGATCGACTACACCGAGACCGATGTGTACCCCGGTCCGGAGGAGATAAGTGACATCGGCACCAACGTCTGCATCGAGCAGTTCGAGGCGTACGTGGGCATCGACTATTTCAGCTCAGCGTTGGAAGTGTTTTCGATCTACCCGTCCGAGGACAGCTGGGCCGACGGCGACCGGGAGCTGATTTGCGTCCTCTACAATGTCGACCTCTCCAAACTCACCGCTTCCATGGAGGGCGCCGCCCGCTAGGGACCGCGTAACCGTCGTTTTTATCAGCGAAACCGTCATGAAACCTGTCGGTTTCGGCGCGTAGAACGCTTCGTTACCGACTGGCGCGCTTCGCGGACTCTGCTCACGACAACCCATGGCGTGCGGAAGATCTCGTAGTCCCAGACCTCGACTACGAGGAATCCCATCGCGGTGTGGCGAGCTCGGCGGCTGACGTCAGCCTCGCGATCCGTCAGCGAGGTGTGGTAGCGCTCGCTAAGGATTTCGACAATCAGCGGGCAGTCGTCGGCGAGGAAATCGACTCGGCCACTCCATTCCTCTTCACCAATGTCGACTTGCCGACGGAAACGAAACCCATTGGCGGTGGCGATCTGATCGAAGCGAGACTCGAGGTTTGAAGCTGGCGGCGTCCAGTCGCCTGAGCGCTGTTCGCGTAGCCTCCGCATGAGGACCGTTCCGTTACGACCGGATCGACCGAGTCGATCGAGGAGGATGTCAATCGACCGTCCATCGACTAGCCGCAGGGACCAGGCGGTGTCGAGGGCACGAGCGGTCCGTTCCTGTGACATCGTTCCGGCGATCTGATAGATGGCGAGGCCCGGCGAGACGACCGGGATGCCGCGATGGAACTTCCTGCACCACTCTGGTATGACCGTCGAATGGTGGATGATTACTTGTTCCTCGTTTCTCACTCTGTAGACGCGCTCCATCGCAACGTGAATTCTCTTTGAGCGAAATCCTGAGATGCCCCACCACGCTGCGGCCGTTTCGTGTGAGATGTAGGTGTCGGGGCCGACGTGCAAGACAGCGGTCATGAGCTCTTGAGCCTCGCTGCCGGCGGCACCGGCCAGCCGGAGAACGCGCTCGGTCACCGGCTCCAGCATGCCTGAGTGAACTCGGCTGTTGATCGCCCGATGGTCGAGTCCGGCGTCATTCAGCTGGCGCTTGGCAACAAGTTGCTGTTGCCTCCGGGCGAGGTCTCTGATGATCGCGTTGTACTTCAGACCTCAAGCGTGTAGGAAATTTGCCCTCAGTGGAAGTAGTTCGAATTTCGCGACATCGTTCGACGCGCCCAAACCTGCAGGATTCCTGCCGGTTTGGGCGCGTAGAACGATGTCGTGCGGGGTTAGACGTCGCCGGAGACGTAGAAGCTGGCCAGGATGCGGTCGAGGGCTTCGAAGTCGCGGTCGGTGTTGGCCTGGATATCGACGAGGACGATGAAGTTGCCTTCCAACGGCCGGGTGGCGACGACGACATAGGTAGCAGCAGTGTCACCGCAGTTCACATACGTGTCGTAGAACCCGGCGTAGAGCGGGTCTTCGTAAGGCTCGCGACCGATGTATTCACATTGCTGTTCCCAATCCGCCTTTGAGCGGTCGAGCAGCTCCTCTTCGGTGGTGGTCGCGGCCCAGTCGGAGGAGGCACTGAAGATCATCCCGGGAGTAGTCCAGGTTTCGAGGAACGCGGTGAGATCAGACGATGCCCTCACATCGGTGATCGAACGGCCCTCTTCGTCCTGGTAGGAAGCTCCATCTACCTCGGCCCACTCTGCCGGCACCTCCACTGACATGGCGCCGGTGTCATCGCTGATCACCACATACTCGGCGTAACCCTGTGTGCCGACATCTTCTTCGACCGTGGCCTCTTCTCCGAGCTCCTCGGCAAAGGAGAAAGCCTCGGCCAAAGCCTCGCCATTGAGCTGGCCCCGCAACACCTGGCTGGTGCCATATCGCAGAACCTCGACATCGATCGGCGCGTCCCCGCCTTGTGTGCGGATGACGTCGCAGAAATCGGCCAGGGTTCCATCGAATCCAACCGACACTCCGGCCATACGAGTGACGATGTCACCACCTGTAATCCCCACCTGGTCGGCGGCCGAACCTGCCTGCACGGTTTCGACCCATACCCCGCTCGTCCCGTCTTCGGCGAATATTGCGTAGCCGTTGATCCCAACCGAGTCGACATCGACACCCCCCCGGAGCTGCTCGACGATCGGTCGCGCCTCGGAGACGCTGATCGCGTAGTTCTGATCGGTGTCGTCACGACCGGCGTAGTTGACCCCGACGACCTGCATCTCCTCAGTGACAAGGGGACCGCCGGAGTTGCCGCCCCGGATACGGGCATCGTGCTCGAGGATCGCTTCGACCGAGGCCCAGTCGGTGTCACCTGGAGTCTCACCCTTCGAGATGATTCCCTGAGTCAACGCGAACTCGGGAGCACCGAGCGGATAGCCCGCGGCCTGCACGGGAAGACCCGAGAAGATATCCCCGTCATACCACTCGAGATAGTTGTAGCCATCGCCCTCGAGATCGATCACCGCCAGATCGTTACATTCGGACACTCCCAGGATGCGGGCGTTGATGGGGTCGTCGCTGCCGCCGATGTGCACCTCGATCAACCCGGCGCCGCTAACGACGTGGCTGTTGGTGACCGCGACCCCGCTCGGATCGATGATGAAACCCGAGCCGGCGCCGCCGGATTCAAAGGATCCGAAGTCGGGAGTGACGAACGTCCCGATCGAGACGATCTGGATGGTCGCTGAGGGAAGCTCCTGGATCGTCTCCACGAGCCCCTCCGGCGCGGTCTCCTCAGTGGTGACGGGCGCGGCAGTGACGGTGACGTCGTCAGTCGTACTGGTGCTAGGAGCTGTGGTGGTCGTGGCTGCCTGTCCGCAGGCGGTCACCAGGAACGTGACGAGAACGATGAACTTCGAGATCTTGCGCATGGCCTTTCCAGTCCGGGTGACGCGAGGTTAAAGGCCCGGTGGGCCACTTGCGCCACCGGCTTAGACTCCTTTTTGGGAGAAGAGAAATGATCAATCACTGGATCAACGGCCAGCTTTGGGAACAGAAGCCCGTTCGAACCGGACCGATTTACAACCCGGCCACCGGAGCGGTTGCCGACGAGGTGGTCCTCGGAACCGCGGATGACGTGGATTCGGCGGTGGAAGCGGCTCTGGCTGCCTATGACGAATGGCGGGAGACACCGGTAACCCGTCGTCAAAACGTGATGTTCGCCTTTCGCGAACTGGTCGTGGACAATAGCCACGAGATCGCCAAGCTCATTACCGCCGAGCATGGCAAAACCCACTCCGATGCCCTGGGCGAAGTGCAGCGCGGGCTCGAGGTAGTCGAGTTCGCTTGCAACATCACCCATTTGCTGAAGGGCGAGTTCTCCGAGCAGGTGTCAACCGGCGTCGACACCTTCACCATGCGACAGCCCCTAGGCGTCGTGGCCGGGATCACGCCTTTCAACTTTCCGGCAATGGTTCCGATGTGGATGTTCCCATTGGCGATTGCCTGCGGCAACACTTTCGTGCTCAAGCCGTCGGAGAAAGACCCCTCGCCTTCGATGCTGTGCGCCGAGTTGCTGAAGGAAGCCGGCCTGCCGCCCGGCGTCCTCAATGTCGTCCACGGCGACAAGGTGGCGGTCGATCGCATCCTCGAGCACCCCGATATCGCTGCCGTCTCTTTCGTCGGTTCGACGCCCATCGCCCGTTACATCTACGAGAACGGGACCCGGGCCGGAAAGCGCGTGCAGGCTCTGGGCGGCGCCAAAAACCACATGGTGGTGCTCCCCGACGCCGACATGGAGCTCTCCGCCGATGCTGCCGTCTCCGCCGGGTACGGCTCGGCCGGCGAACGCTGCATGGCGATCTCGGTGGTGGTGGCCGTCGGAGACGCGGCTGATCGTTTGATTCCGCAAGTGAAGGCGCGGATCGCCAAGCTTCGCACGGGGCCGGGTGACGATCCGGACTCGGAGATGGGCCCTCTCGTCACCCCCGAGCACCGGGACAAGGTCGTCGGTTACATCGACTCCGGCGTCGACCAAGGCGCCGACCTGGTGGTCGACGGCCGCGGCTTCGCGCCCGACGGATTCGAAGACGGCTTCTACGTCGCCCCTACGCTTTTTGATCGGGTCGAACCGGGAATGAAGATCTATGACGACGAGATCTTTGGGCCGGTGCTATCGGTGGTGAGGGTCGCGCACTACCAGGACGCGATCGATTTGATCAATGCCTCGCCGTTTGCCAACGGCACGGCCCTCTTCACCAACGATGGTGGCGCGGCCCGAAAGTTCCAGTCGGAGATTCAAGTGGGGATGGTGGGCGTGAACGTCCCGATCCCGGTGCCGCTCGCCTTCTACTCATTCGGCGGCTGGAAGTCCTCGATCTTCGGTTCGAATGCCATCTACGGCCCCGAAGGCATCCGTTTTTACACCCGCCAGAAGGTGGTCATCTCCCGTTGGCCCGACCCGATGCACCGCGGCGTCGACCTGGGCTTCCCACAACACGGCCGCTAAGCCCGAACGTAAGGCGATTTTGGTGGCTAGGCCACCACGCAAACCTTAGGTTCGCGTGGCGGCCTTGAACGCCGGGATCACCTGGGTGCCGTAGGCGGAGAGGGTTTCGTCCATCTGGTCGTGCATCAGGTAAATCGCGAATTGGTCAACGCCGAGGTCCGCGAGCTCGCGGAGCCGTTCGAGGTGGGATTCCACCGGCCCCAGTAGGCAGAAGCGTTCGATGATCTCGTCGGGGACAAAGTCGGTTGAGGGGTTGCCAGCCTTGCCATGGTGGTCGTAGTCGTAGCCCTCGCGCGCTTTGATGTAATCGGTCAAAGCCTGCGGAACCGCGGTTGATGTCGCGCCGTAACGGTTGACGAGGTCGGCCACGTGGTTGCCGACCATTCCCCCGAACCAGCGCACCTGGTCGCGTTGGTGGGCGAGATCGTCACCCACATAAGCGGGGGCCGCGACACATATTGTCAAAGAATCAGGATCGCGGCCCGCCGCCGCCGCGGCCTCCCGAACCACACCGACGGTCCATTCGACGATCTGGGGATCGCCCAATTGGAGGATGTAGCCGTCGTAGTGGGTGCCGGTCGATGCCAGCGCCTTCGGCCCATAAGCAGCCATCCACACGGGCAGGTCCCACTCCTCGGAGATCCAAGGAATAGTCAACTCCTTGTCGTTGTAAGTCACCGTTCGCCCCGCCACCAGATCTTTGATGACCCTGGTCGCGGTTGCGGTGGTTTCGAGCGTGGTCGGAGTCCGGCCGATGTAGCGCAGCGCGGAATCGCCCCGCCCCATCCCGCACACCAGGCGCGGTCCGTACATGTCCTTCAATGTCGCAAACAGCGAGGCGAGGACGGTCCAATCGCGCGTCCCCGGATTGGTGACCATTGGGCCGACGATCAACCTTTCGGTCCGATCCAGGATCTGGCTGAAGATCACGAATGGCTCCTGCCAGAGGACGTGAGAGTCGAATGTCCAAACGTAGTCGAAGCCCAATCCCTCGGCGGCGACAGCCCGATTGATCACGTCGCGCGCCGGAGGGTTGGTCTGCAACACGACGCCGAAATCCATAAGCTCACGATAGGCAGGAGGTCCTATGTCCCACTCAATTCAGGTCGTCGTCGCCTGTGAGGATCCCAATCGTCTCGCCGAGTTTTGGGCTACGGCCCTCGGCTACATCGTCCAACCCCCACCCGAAGGCTTCGAGTCATGGGACGCGTTCGCCGAAGCGGTCGGGATCCCTGCAGACAGAAGGAACGACGTCTCGGCCGTCGTCGACCCTGATGGCACCGGTCCCCGGATCCTCTTCGAGCGGTACGACGGCGGAACCCCGAATCAGCGGGTGCATATCGATGTCAATTCGGTCGGCCGCGAAGGCAAGCCGATCGACGACGACGAGCGCCGGCGGCGGCTAGCCGACGAGCGCATCCGGCTGGAGGCGTTGGGTGCGACCTATCAACGCGAAGCAACCGGCATGGCCGGGGAGATCTGGATCGAGCTGCACGATCCCGAGGGCAACTGGTTCTGCGTGCAGTGAGCTTCAGCGGCTGAAGGCACCAACAATCTCGATGTGGAAGGTCTGCGGGAACATGTCGACCGGTTGCGCATACTCGAGCCGGTAACCAGCGTTGGTGAAGAGCGCGGCGTCACGAGCGAAGGAAGCCGGGTCACAGGCGACGAGCGCGACAGTCCGCGGGTGACCGGCGACCACGGTCTCGACGCCTTCCCTGCCTAGCCCCGCTCGGGGCGGATCGACCACAGCCAAGTCCCAGCTGCGAGGGAGCCGCGGCCGGCTGCTTTCGAATTTCGCCCTCACCGGAACCGAGTCGGCGTTGGCTTTCAAGTCAGCGACGGCCACCGGATCGGATTCCACCGCCACCACTTCTCGACAGCCAGCGCCAACCGTCGCCGCAAAGAGGCCTCCGCCCGCATACCCATCGAGCAACCGATCGTTCGGGCCAGGCGCAAGCACCTCGGTCACCAGGCGCACCAGCTCTTCGGCCCCGGCGGTGTTGGCTTGGAAGAATGCCCGGTCGGTTACCCGGAAGGTGTGGCCGGCGACTTCTTCGTGAATCACCCCATGTTCGTCGTCGAACAGCACCGCGGTCTCCCCGGTTGCAACGCCGGCCCGCAAGGTGACTCGCTCGGCCAGGGGCCGAATCGGCAGATCGACGAACAGTTGGAACAGTGGTGCGACCAAAAGGAGACAGACGCTGAGCTCGACCAACTCTTGGCTTTCCTCACGATGGAGAGCGGGCTGACCCCCGACGAGGGCAAAGTCCATCCGGTTGCGGTAGCCGAATTCCGGTCCCGGACTAATTGTCGGACGTACCTCGACATTTCTGAGCTTGCCCACAAACCGCAGTTGGTCGGCCACGATCTCGCGCTTCCATTCTGCTTGCGCGCCCGGTTCGGCCGACTGCCATTGACATCCCCCGCAGGGGCCAAAGTGTGGACACGGCGCCGCCCGACGATGGGGAGACGGCTCGACGATGGCAAGCGCTCGAGCGAAGGAGTGGCGCTTCTTCGCTTCGGTGACTTCGGCCTGGACGACTTCGTGCGGATATGCGCCAGTGACGAATAGGACTTGGCCCTCATGTCTCGCCACCGCCTTCCCGCCATGAGCCATTGCGGCAGTTGTGACCTCAATGGTCACTGGTTGGATCAATCTGAAACTCCAACTCTTCGCCGATCAGCGCCACAACCAGCAACTGCTGCATTCCCGCGAGATAGTCCAGAGCAGCCTGATCCTCGGAGTCGAGCAGCTCCATGTCGCCTTCCTCGCGGACGCCCAGCCGAGCGGCTAGTGCCAACCGAGCTTCGTTGAGCACCCGGAGCAACGCTTCGGCTTCGGCGAGCGAGGCAACGGTGCCCGCGCCGGCCGACTCCAGGATCATGGCGAACGCCGAGCGGTCGGCCGTGCGCGATTGCAAGAACTCCTCCGACATGAGCCGCCACCACTCGTCGGATGCCTGGATGTCGTCGAGGTATACCGGCGAATGCAACCGGGCGGCGCCGGGATCCTCTGCAGGTGAACCGAGGGTGCCGAGAAACTCGGGAAGCTGATTGAGCAAATCGAGGTCGTCGGGTGTGAGCGTGACCAAGATGCCGTCGGGCACGGGCAGGAACGGGATCATTTCTCGATCGTGGCCCAGAGCCCGTGTTGATGGAGACGGTAGGCATCCATCTCCGCCTGCTCGCGAGGTCCCTGATTAACGGTTGCCCGCCCTTCGTTGTGCACAGCCAGCATCAGCCGCGTCGCTTCTGCCAGGGAATGACCAAAGAGCCGGCGCAACACCCACACGACGTAATCCATCAGATTGACCGGGTCGTTCCACACCACGACCTGCCACGGCAAATCCTCCTCGACCCGTGTATCGGTGACCGGTCGCTCGATTGGGCGCGTGGTGACCATGGCGAGGATGGTATGTCCGGTCAGCGCAGAACCGACCTGTAGGTGCCGAGGAACTGAAGATCGGCCAGCGACGAAGGGACCGGGTCGAACAGGACCTTCACCCCCGCAGGCCCGGGTGGGTGGGTGAGGTCGACGAACATTCGGTAGCGCCAAGCCGCCTCGGTGGGCCGCGACTCGATCCGGGTGAGGTTGGCACCGCGCAACCCGAGCTCGGTGAGCGCGAGGGCGAGAGCGCCGGGGGTATGGCTGGTCGTGAACGCAACTGTGGTCTTGTCGGCATCTGGCTCGATCTCGGTCACATCCGCGGCCAACACCACAAACCTCGTGGTGTTGTGCGGTCGGTCGACAACGTCGCGTAACAAGATGGAAAGGCCAAACGGTGCGGCCGCCCGCTCGGGGCCGAGCGCAGCGTCGGAGCGGACGCCGGATTCAGCTACCAGACGCACGGCGCCGGCGGTGTCGTGGGTGGGAACCGATTCCCACCCCCAGTGGGTGAGAATCGCCTCAGCTTGAGAAAGCGCTTCGGGGTGAGAATGGACTCGCTCGAGGTCCTCGAGCGAGCTGCCGTGATGAGCAAGGAGGGCGTGTCGCACTTCGACCAGATGCTCGGCCACGATCTGGTTCTCCCCGAAATGGTCTTGTCCGAGACGATCAAGGACCGGGAGCACGCTGCCGGTCGTCGAGTTCTCGATCGGCACCACCAAACGGTCGACCTCACGGTCGCGCAAAGCCTCGAACGCTGCCACAAAGGTGCCGTAACCCTCGCGTTCTTCGCCGGGATAGAGCTCCATCGATGCCTGATCGGAGTATGAGTACTCCTCCCCCTGAAACCCAATGCGCATCAACTCATTCTTGCTGGTTAGGACACGGCTATCGCCGAGGCACATGCTTCGACGGCATCGCGGAACTCAGGATCGTCGAGCGGAATTTGCTCGGGTGGAAAGGGCGAGCTATTTCCCTCGAACTCAATCAGTGGATCTGGGAAATCCTCTACTCCACTGGCTCGCATGCATTGTGCGTAACGCACCAGCTGATCTCGCACCAGGGCCGCCAAACCAGGTCTCTGATCCAGGGCGAGAAAGGACCCCAAGAGCGGGGCGCAATATGAGAGCGCTTCCCGGAACTCAACAGTGGTCGCGGTGTCGCTGATCAAGGCGGAAAGGTCGGGCCGTCCGCTCGGGTCGAGCGGCACCTCGGCCAGCGGGAAGCCGGCCCCCGACATGCACGCTTGGAAAGCGGCTACGGCTCCTGCGACATCGGCCGGCGCGGCGGTCGTGGTTGTGGCTGGCGTCGTGGTCGTAGAAGCCGGTGTCGTCCCGGCCGTGCACCCAGTCAAAAAGATGATCACGACCGCGAGCCGGGTTCGACCCATAGCAGGCAACCTAACTGCCGGGGCTTGATGAGACTTGGCTGGTCTAGCTAGAGGGCTTCTATCTCCGTCGGTGGCGGGGACGGCGAATCTGTGGCCTTGGCGCCGTGTCCGGCTGGAAATCCGGATTCGTCAGCGAGAACAGGGTCGGCCGGCGCGAGCGGAACATTCGCCTCGCTTGTTCGGCTTTCGATTGAGCGGCTCTCAGATCGATTTGGATCGCACCACACTTTGTGCACCGTAGGCGCATTCCCTTCGCCACGTAGCTGTGGCTGTTCTGCGCACAAACTGGATTATCTGCCATTTCGCCCCAACCTCCCATGTAGTTTCCAACTCCCAGGGTCAATCTAAGGTCGGCTGCCGGGTCTGCCAGGGCTATCTTGGAGATTGGTGCAGGTGGACTAGTCAGGCTCTTCCAAGAGCATCATCGCCAGGTCGCGGACCCTCACCTCATCGCCCTTGCCTAGTTCCTTGATCCCGTCGTCGAGCATCACGTAGCAAAACGGACAGGCGACTGCGATCTCGCTGGCACCCGTTGCCAGGGCCTCTTCCGCCCTTTCGATGTTGACCTTCTTGCCGGTGTGCTCCTCCATCCAAAAGCGCGCCCCGCCCGCTCCACAACACAGGGCCCGGTTCCCGTGTCGGGGCATCTCCACCAGCTCGCCACCGGCGGCGGCTGCCACCTCGCGGGGGGCGAGATAGACATCGTTGTGCCGACCGAGGAAACAGGGGTCGTGATAGGTGACGGTCCTGCCCTCACTACCACCGCGAGAGGACACGGCTTTCTTGGTCAACAGCTCGGCCAACAGTTGAGAATGGTGCACGACCTCGTACTCGCCCCCCATCTGCGGATACTCGTTGGCGAAGGTGTTGAAGCAATGCGGGCATTGGGTGATGATCTTCTGGACAGAGAGCTCCGAGAACGTCTCGATGTTGGCGGTGGCGAGCTGCTGCCAGAGATACTCGTTCCCGGCGCGGCGAGCGGGATCCCCGTTGCAATTCTCCCGGGTCCCGAGGATCGCAAAATCGATCCCCGCCTCGTGCAAAAGCTTGGCCAACGCCACCGAGACTGCAGTGTTGCGGTCATCGAAAGATCCGGCGCAACCCACGAACCAGAGGTATTCGGCGTGGTAGGTGTCCACTCCAAGCACCGGAACTGGGAAGTCGAGTTTTTCTGTCCATGCCGAGCGCCTCTCGCGGCTTATGCCCCAAGGATTCCCTTGGTTCTCCATCGCCACGAATGCCTTGGAGAGCTCGTTGGGGAAAGAGGATTCCATCATCGTGAGGTAGCGACGGATATCGAGAATGCCGTCGAGGATCTCGATGTTGACCGGACAGATCTCATCGCAAGCCCGACAGGAGGTGCACGACCAAACCTCCTCGGGCCGCACCCTTTGCAGCACGCTTGCCCCGTCGATTTCGATCCCTTCGACGATTCCGACCGGGGGCGAAACTCCAGCCGTAATCGCCGCCACCTCGCCCACTTTGAGGACCATCTCCCGTGGGTCGAGTGGCTTGCCGGTGATGTTGGCCGGGCACACCGAGGTGCAGCGTCCGCAAATGGTGCAAGCGTCGGTGTCGAAGAGCTGCTTCCAGGTGAAGTCGCTCACCACCGAGGCGCCGATCGTGTCGATGTCTTCGACTTCGGCTAGGTTCACCACCGCCCGCATCGCTCCCTTGGGCCGCTCCCGCGGTGAGAGAAACATGTTGGTGGGGCTGGTCAGCATGTGACGGAGCTTGGTTGTTGGCAGGACCACCAAGAACGCGAGGAAGGCGGCCGCATGCAGGATCCAAGAGCTGAGGTGCACGGTGTCAGCAGTCGAGGTCGGCACCAAGAACGACAACGGATAGCCAACAATCGACCATCGCTCAAACGCGGGTCTTGCTTCGAGCGAGATGCGAGCGGCCTCGACCACCAGACCCGAAATTCCGGTAAGCGCCAAGGTTAGGAGGATCCAGCCGTCCTCGGGCTTGGTCTTTGATCGAATCCGCCACGGCCTCTGTAGATATCGACGAAACACGGCCCAGGCCAGGCCGCCCAGGAACATGAGCGAGGCGAGGTCGAGGATCAACGAGTAGCCGAGGTAGACGCCGCCCTCGAGAAACTTGAGGTTGTTGGGTGCCAGGTGGTCGATCTCCAAAGTCACTGTCCCGGCAAACAGGATTAGGAAACCGAAGTAGATCATCGAGTGCATCAGACCCGCCGCTCGGTCGCGGAGGAGGGTTTGCATTGACACTCCCCTGAAGAGCTGTCGCATCCGTTCGCCGAAGCGCCCCCAACGTCGATCGGGCTGGCCTCGGTCCCAGGAGCGTGCCCGCATCGCAAAAAGGGCGCCAGCCAGGGCGATGAAGGCGGCGGTGGTCACATAGAAAACCACTTGCACCCATGGAGGCACGTGGACGAAGACGAGCCGGCCCACTTCGGGCTCGATTACCTCAGGGATAGTGCCGAGGTAGCCCAACAAGACGGTCCCCAGGGCACCCAGCGCTCCCAGCCGCCCGATCAGAGCCGCCGCGGACCGTTTGGGACGGGGATCGGCGGCGGCGGTCTCCGGCTTTTCAATCAGCGCGGAGTCAGGCGAGGCCAAGCTCTTTCTTCAGTTCCTCGAGCCGGGCGTCGGCTTGGGCCATCGAAACCGCCTCTCGCAGCTCGGTCTCCGCACCTTCGGGCGTGGCCTCGCGCAGCTCGGCATGGGCCTGTGCTTCCGACAATCGCCGCTGGATCTTCTCCTCGACCCTGTCGAGGCTCGGAGCTTCGGTTTCCATCGACGTCGAGATCGACTCGACCGCGCTGTTGACGGCTTCCTGCATCCGGGCCTGCTCGAGCTGTCCCACCAGTTGCATGCGCTTGGCAGCCAGCTCCTGCAGACGCATTGCGTTTTGAGTCACCGCGCCCTTGGCGGAGTCGGCCTGGGTGATTGCAATCTCATACTGCTCTTTGAGTCCGCTCAAATTGGACTCGGACGCCTGCAGCTTGAGAGCGATCGCTTGCGCCGCTGTCGTCCATTTGCTCTGCGCAGCCGTGTCGCCCGCGGTCTTGGCCGCGTCAGCCTTCAACAGTGCCTGCTTGGCGGTCTCGCGTGCCTCGCCGACGTCCTTGGCGGAGTCCTCGATCTTGGCTTCGATCTGGGTGCGATGGGCAATCACCTTGGCGGCCTGATTGCGCAACAGCTGATTCCTGGCCTTGGCCTCGTTGATGGCCTGCTCGATCTCGACTGCGGGGTCCATCGCCCGCTCGGCCGCCATCCCGAACAGCGTCTTCAAGTAATTCCAGATGCGAGTCAGCATCAATCGTCCCTTTCGCAGTTGTAGCTCGTCGAGATTAGGGGTGTCACCCCCGCCTCCGCGATCCCGAGACTTTGCCCCGCGAGCCCGACCCGCGGCGACCACCGACCGATCCCCGCGAGCCGCCGAGTGGAGGACTGCTGACCCGGCCGCGCGAAGGCAAGCCCGTGGTGCGGCTCCAGTCGTACGAGCGGGCGCTCCCCATCCCGCCGACCAGCACCGAGAAGAGGTCGAGCCAGTCCATCCCTTGACCGCCGTGGCTGCGAGGAGCTTGAGGTGCGGGAATGGGTCGGCCGCGATATGGGATCTGACGCGGGTCGGGAATCTCTCCTCGCCGCAGGCGCCCGGCGCAGTTATCGCAAACCATCACCACTTTGTTCCCCGCCGCAGTCTCGAGCGTCGTTTGCTCGCGACCGGCACCGTGAGTGGGGTCGAAGAAACACGAGATCGGTGCTTCTGGCTGTGGTTCGGGCGGAGGCGACTTTCCTTCGATCAGGGCCTGGGTGGCGTCAAGTTGCCAACGAGCCCGGTCGAGATCATCCGAAAGGTCCTCCAGGGCGGGGAGGGCTTGAGCGGCAACGAGCCGACCCTCGGCGGTCTGGAACGTCTCCGATGCCTGGCGGTAATGGTCCTCGGCGCCCGCGCTCGATTCAACTCGTGGGTCGTCGGCCAAATCGACAATCTGGGAGGCGATCACATCCATCTGTTGACGGATCTCGGTTCTCGCCTCGGTCAAGAGATTCTCGCTTGCTTGCTTCGACCGGCGGCCTCCCCGCCAGATGGCAAAGCCGACCGCGCCCACAATTCCGACTCCTATCAGGATCGGAACCCAACTGATCCCTCCCGACTCGGAAGGCACGTCGGAGGGGCCGGAGAGCTGAGTAGCGAAAGCCTCGAAGTCGCCGGCATACGACCCGCCGAACTGCGCGTCGGAGAAGGCCGCCTCCATCGTTTCATCGTTGAAGTCGAGACTGACGGCCCAGACCTCTTCAGGGGTGAGAACCACCACGGTTCCGTCGCCCAGCACATCGACGAGATCTTCGGCCATGGCCTGCACCCCGCCGGGGACCTCGTCCGCCAGGCCCACGAAGTAGAAGCCGGGAAAGCGGGCGACCAAGTCCTCCATCTCGGCGGTGGTGGCGTCGACTCCGTTCTCGAGGTAGAAGCCGTCCTCAGCCAGACCAGCCGCGATCGGGTCGAGTGAAGCCGTGCCGGTTATGAAGAGCAATCCGAACGCGGCGAGGCTCTTTCTCATCGAGTTGACGTTAGGGCGCGGAGGAAGAAGGCGAGGTTGGCGGGCCGCTCACCGAGGCGGCGCACCAGATAGGGATACCAGCGGACGCCGTAGGGCACATAGATGCGAAGCGGATACCCGGCCGCAGCCAGCTCCTTCTGAATCGAGGTGGCGATTCCAAAGAGCATCTGAAACTCGAAGGCAGCCGGGCGGGTGCGCGCCAAACGACGGGTGAGCTCGATTAGGCGCCGGTCGTGGGTGGCAACCGCCGGGAGCACCCGCAGATCGGCCATCAGCGGCTCGAGTAGGCGAACGAACGCGGCGTCGACGTCGTCCTTGTCGGTGAAGGCAATCTCTTCTGGCTCGACGTAGGCACCTTTGCACAGGCGTATATGGCCGCCCTCGGAAGCGAGGCTCGCCAGATCGCCGGACGAGCGAAAAAGGTACGCCTGGAGGGCGATTCCGAGGTTGCCGTGGACAGCTTGCACCGCTCGATAGATCTCGACCGTGGAGGCCGTGTAAGTCGAATCCTCCATGTCGATCGTGATGGTGAGATCGAGCGACCCCGCAGTCTTGGCCAGTTGATCGAGGGTGGAGGCTGCCAATTCTTCGTCGAGCGACAGTCCTAGCTGGGTGAGCTTGATCGAGATGTTGCCATCGACGCGCTCGGCCGCGATCCGCTGGAGACACTGCTCATATTCACGCCGCGCCTGTTCCACTTCATCAGGCGTGGTGACCTCTTCGCCGAGCAGGTCGAGGGAAACACTCATCCCCAGCTTGTTGAGCTGACGAGCGGCGGCGATCGCCTCGTCGAGGGTCTCACCGGCCACGAAGCGTCGCGCCACTCGCTGGCCGATCGTGGTCGAAGTTACGAAGGATCTGATTGGCGCTGACTCCGCAATCCCGACCACCAGCCGGGAGAAGAAGCTCATCCCAAACCGGATTCTTTGGCCGCGCCGAGCTCGCGGGCTCGTTGCGCGGCGGCGCGCACAGCGTCTTCCACTAGCGCGCGGAATCCCCTCTCTTCGAGCACGTGGACCGCGGCCGCCGTGGTGCCGCCGGGTGAGGTCACTTGCGAACGCAGCTCGAAAGGTCCCCGTTTGGTTTCGGTGAGGAGATGGCCCGCCCCCCGGATGGTTTGGTGGACGAACGCTTGGGCGATGTCCCTTGGCAAGCCTTCGCGCACCGCGGCCTCAGTCAATGCCTCGGCCAAAAGGAAGACATATGCCGGCCCAGTGCCGGAAACCGCCGTGACCGCATCCAGCAGCGCTTCGTCCATCACCGTCACCGACCCGACCGCTTCGAGGATCTGTCGTGCCTTTTCGACGTCATCGGCCGATGCGTATCGGCCCGGGGCGATCCCGGTAACAGCCTCCTTGACCAGCGCCGGGGTGTTGGGCATCGCCCGCACCACCGCCACCTCGCCTAGGGCTGCTTCAAACGTGGCGGTGGGAACTCCAGCCGCGATCGTCAGCACGACTTGCCCGGGCACGATCCGGCCCGACATTTGGGAGAGGAGTGCGGGGACATCACGCGGTTTGACCGCGACCACCACCACCTCTCGTCCGTCCGCGGCCCCCAGATCGAGCGAGGCTTCGATCCCGGTCCGAGCTCGGATTGATTCGATCTTTTCCGAGCGGCGCACCACCAAGGACAGCGCCGAGGGCTGCCAGCCGGCGCTGATAAGACCAGCTGAGAGCGCTTCACCCATCGCTCCGACTCCAATGACAGCCACGGTGGGACGGTTCTTGTCAGTCACAGCGGCGAGATTAAAGACTGCCTGCCCACAGCCAGGTAGGAACGGATCATGTCGACAACCGTCGCTACCGCTCGGGGGTTGTAACCCTCAGGGATGATCAGGTCCGCGTAGCGCTTGGAGGACTCGACGAACTTGAGGTGCATCGGACGAACCGTGGAGAAATATTGGTCGAGAACTGACGCCACGCTGCGGCCCCGTTCCTCGATGTCGCGTTGGATGCGACGGGCGAGCCGCAGGTCGGCGTCGGTGTCGACATAGATCTTGAGATCGAGCCGGGAACGAAGATCAGGATCGGCGAGGACCAAGATTCCTTCGACCACCACCACGGACGCGGGCTGGACGGAAATCGTGGCCGGGGCGCGCAAGTGTTCGGTGAAGTCGTAGGTCGGGAGCGAAACTTGAACGCCTCTACTGAGGTCTTCGAGGTGGCCGATCAGAAGCTCCGTCTCGAGCGAGTCGGGATGGTCGTAATTGATCTGGGTGCGGGCATCGAAGTTGAGATCAGGCCGGTGCCGGTAGTACGCGTCATGCTGGATGCAGACCACACCGGGCAATGCCGCCACCACGGCCGTCGCAATCGTCGATTTGCCAGATCCCGACCCTCCGGCGATTCCAATCACCAACGGTTGTGCTTGTTCGAACGCCGATCCGCCGTCCGTAGGGACCTCCTCGGAGGTCGATGGTAAGTCAGGGACCGGTGCGCAACTTGCGCATATCCCCCAACACCCCGGAGACGAGAGTCGTCTCAGGCGAGGCGGCAACGCCGCGTGCCGAACGCCGTTCGGATTCGCTCCCCTGCTCATTCGACTCTTCAAACACCTCCGCCGCCGCGTAGCTCGGTTCCAAGTCGAGCGGACCCTCCGCTTGGTGGTCGCCGAGCCAGTCGAGCCCGTCGAGAGCTTCCGTGAGCTCGAGGGACTCGGGGCCAAGCTCGATTTCAGGGGCCGATTCCGGGAGGTCGAGGGGGACGATGCTCGTCAGCCCGCGATTGAGGAGGGCGCTGACAATCTGGAGGGAATGCGAGTTCCCGAAGATCTCTTCAAGCGAAGAGAGGCTGAACGCGGGGACCAGCGCCACCATCGCCTGCCATTCCTCGGCGTGGAGGCTGAGAGGGGTAGCGGCTTCGGTGGACAGACGGAGCAGCGTCTGCGACTCAACCCCCGACGAACTCACTTCGGATTGGAGTTGCCGCAGGCGATCCACCTCGGTCATCAGTTCGGATACCTCCCAACCGGGAAGGGCGGAGTCGAACTGGGGCTCGGCTACCAAAAAGGCCCCGTCACCGAAACCGGTCAGCACATGGAGCGCGTCCACAGTCGAACGTAGGGCTTCCTCGGTGGTCGATGGGACCCGTTGGCCGGCCAGCGCCGCCCCAACAATGCGACCGTCGCTGAAATGGATCAAGCCGGCGCGCTCGCCGTCAACTCGCAACGTCGCAGTTTTCGCCGTCACCCGCATGATCTGCAGCAGGTCGGTGACCGACCAGTTACTCAGATTTCCTGATAACAGCATCCCTCGACTTCCTCCTCTGTGTCAACCAGCGTTATCGGCGTCGCGACGTCAGGAGTTGAGCTAGAACGATCGAAAGAGGACGCTGATCACCCAAATGGCGAGCAGGCCAACCGGGGCAAGCTGGAGCCAGAGCGCTGGTTGCCGAAGCCGCGGGGTGTTCATACGATTGTTCATCTGACGCACTCCCCAGGTGTATCGGTTCCCCAATCCGCGTCCTTTAAACCAAAGAAGACTGCGGGCCCAGCCGTTAGCCTCGAATGCGTGCAGGTGTTGCCGACCCGGGTCGATCGTCGCAGCGAAGAGTTCATCGCCAATCACAAAGCCCTGACGGAGCGGCTGGCCGAATTCGAGGTTCTGCAGGCGGAGGCGCGGACGGGAGGGGGACAAAAGTACATCGATCGTCATCGGGGGAGAGGCAAAATGCTGGTCCGCGAGCGCATCGAATCGCTGCTCGATCTCGACAGTCATTTCCTCGAGCTGTCGACCCTCGCCGCTTGGGGCACTGACAAAAATCTTGGCGCCAACGCCGTCACCGGAATCGGGGTGGTGTCGGGGGTCGAGTGCGTCATCTCGGCCAACGACCCCACCAGTCAGGCCGGTTCTTCGAATCGGTATTCGCTCGCCAAGACGTTGCGAGCCCAAGACATCAGTCGAGAGAACCGGCTGCCGCTGATCAATTTCGTCGAGTCCGGAGGGGCTGATCTGCCCGATCAAGCCGAAGTCTTCATCACCGGGGGCAAGTGGTTTCGCAACCTCACCCAGCTATCCCGAATGGGGATACCGACCGTCGCTTTGGTCTTCGGCAACTCGACCGCCGGCGGCGCTTATGTCCCCGCCATGTGCGACTACTCCGTCATGGTCAAAGGGCGCGCGAAAGTTTTCCTCGGGGGACCGCCGCTGGTGAAAATGGCGACCGGGGAGGAATCAACTGACGAGGAGCTGGGGGGAGCGGAGATGCATTCGCGCATTTCCGGGCTCTCCGACTATTTCGCCAACGACGAGCTTGATGCCATCCGGATCGGACGCGAGATCATCGCCCATCTCAACTGGCGCAAGCTCGGCTACGGCCCTACCCAGCCCCCGGACGATCCCCTTTACGACCCCGATGAGATCCTGGGTGTGGTATCCGCCGACTTGCGAGTGCCGTTCGATCCTCTCGAGATCCTCGGCCGGGTGCTCGACGGATCCCGGTTCGAGGAATACAAAGCCCTCTATGGCACCTCGTTGGTGACTGGTTGGGGCTCGATCCACGGATTCGTCGTCGGCGTCATCGCCAACGCCCAAGGAGTGCTGTTCTCCGAAGAGGCACAGAAAGCCACCGAATTCATCCAGCTCTGCAACCGCTACGACACGCCGCTCGTCTTCATGCACAACACCACTGGCTACATGGTCGGCAAGTCCTATGAGCAGCGAGGAATCATCAAGGACGGGGCCAAGATGATCAACGCCGTCGCTAATTCGACCGTGCCCCACTTTGCGTTGATGGCCGGTGTTTCCTACGGGGCCGGCAACTACGGGATGTCGGGAAAGTCCTACAACCCTCGATTTGTGTTCGGCTGGCCCAACCACAAGGTGGCGGTGATGGGCCCCAAGCAATTGGCTGGCGTCATGTCGATCATCGCCCGGCAAGCAGCCGACGATCAGGGACGTGCCTTCGACGAGGAGGCCGACGCTCAACGGCGGGCGCAGATCGAGGAGCAGATCGGGCACGAGGAGCAGGCCTACTTCTCATCCGCCCGCCTGCGCGACGACGGGCTCATCGATCCCCGCCACACCCGCGCCGCCCTCGGAATCGCCCTTTCGGCCGCCCACTCCGCCGAAGTCAAAGGAACCACGGAGTTCGGCGTCTTCCGCATGTGATTGCGTGACCGCTTTCGCGACCGAAAGCGCCCCGGCAGGGACCGGTTTGGTCGCGAAAACGTTCTCTCGGGAAGCGTTTACGCTTCCCGCATGGCTGCTTCTTCCACAATGCTTCCGCTCTACACCACACTCCCGGAATTCGAGCTACCTGATGTCCGGACGGGCCGGATGGTTTCGTCGGCCACGTTTGACGGTCATCCGCTCCTGGTCGTCTTTCTCTGCGTCCACTGCCCCTATGTGAAACGAATCCAGGACGGGCTGGCCGACTTCGGCAAGGCCTACGAGAACACCGAGCTCCGGATCGTCGGCATCGCCGCCAACGACGTCGGTGCTTATCCCGAGGATGCGCCCGAAATCCAAGCCCGGGTTGCAGCCGAGATTGGGATCAACTTCCCAATTCTTTACGACGAGTCGCAGGCAGTGGCCTCGGCGTTCACAGCGGCCTGCACCCCCGACTTCTTTCTCTTCGATGCCGATCAGGAGCTCGTCTACCGAGGCCAGTTCGACGAAGCTCGACCTAGCAATGAGATTCCAGTAACCGGCGAAAGCCTGCGGGCGGCAGTCGACGACATGCTCGCCGGCGACGAGGTGAAGACCGCGCAGAAACCCTCGCTCGGCTGCTCGATCAAGTGGAAGTCGGACGGCCTGATCTCGATCACCTAGGTCAACTCGCAGATCGCCTCGGCCGATAACGGTCGAATGAAGAGACTGAGGAGGGCGGCTTCCTATTTAGCGTTGCTCGTTCTACTCACCGGAGCTCTGCCTCCCGGCGGCACCTTTACCGACGACAACGCCAATCCCCACGAGCCCGACATCGAGGCTTTGTTCGCAGCAGGGATCACCGCCGGTTGCGCCCCGTCTCGGTTCTGCCCTTCCGAGCCGGTCACGCGGGGACAGATGGCAACCTTTCTCACTCGGGCGCTGGCGCTGCCGGCCGCTACGGCCGATCACTTCACCGATGACGACGGCTCGCCGTATGAAGACTCGATCAATCGACTCGCCGCAGCAGAGATCACGTCGGGCTGTGCGTTAGACGCCTTCTGCCCTAACGCCTCGATCACCCGCGAGCAGATGGCTGCATTTCTGACCCGCGGCTACTCATTGGGTGAGACGACAGGCGACTCGTTTAGTGATGACGAAGGTTCTCCTTTCGAGGATCACATCAATCGTTTGGCTGCCTCGGGCATAACCGCCGGGTGTGCGGCTGGACTGTTCTGCCCGCTCAACTCGGTGTTGCGAGAACAGATGGCTTCGTTCCTCGTCCGAGCCGAAGGCCTCGCCCCCATCCCGGTTCCCCCGGCAAGCGGTTGTTCGATTCTTCCCGCCAACAACATCTGGAACACGAGAATTGACAGCCTGCCGCCTGCCGCGAATTCAGCCTCGTACATCAGCTCGATTGGCTTTGCCGCCACTCTTCATCCCGATTTTGGCTCCGGCGTTTGGCCGCCGGACACCGACTCACCAATCGGCATCCCCTTTGTCGAGGTCGACGGTTCCCAGTCGCTGGTCGCGATCAACTACACCGCCTATGGGGACGAGTCGGATCCGGGACCGTTCCCGATTCCTTCTGCCGCTCCGGTCGAGGGCGGTCCCAGCGGTGACAGTGATCGTCACGTCCTCGTCGTCGACCACGCCGGCTGCCGTCTCTATGAGCTGTATCGCGCTTTTCCACAGGCGGATGGTTCGTGGAACGCCGACTCCGGAGCTGCCTATGACCTCAACTCCAACGCACTCCGCCCGGACGGGTGGACATCAGCCGACGCCGCCGGCCTCCCGATCTTCCCAGGATTGGTCCGCTACGACGAGGTCGCCGCGGGGTTTATCGGCCATGCGATCCGGTTCACCGCGCCCAGCACCCAGCGCGCCTATGTCTGGCCAGCGCGCCACTTCGCATCGTCGATCACCGACCCCGACCTTCCCCCGATGGGACAACGGTTCCGGCTCAAGGCGTCCTTTGACATCTTTGGGTTCTCACCCGAGATCCAGGTGATCCTCACCGCGATGAAACAGTACGGGTTGATCCTCGCCGACAACGGATCGGCCTGGTACATCTCCGGTGCCCCCGACGAGCGCTGGAACAACGACATGCTGCGCGAGCTCAAGGCAATTCCCGGTTCGGCGTTCGAAGCTGTCGACGTCTCCGGGCTGGTGGTGTCGCCGGACTCCGGCGAGGCCGGCGCCTAGCGGCCAAACCATCAACCCATTCCTGCGTAAAACACCCGGCCAAGTTGATCAGTTGGACGGCGCCAGTTACGCAAGAATGGAAAGGTGATCAGAAAGGTGCTTGTGGCGAACCGGGGCGAGATCGCCCGGCGCATCTTTCGCACATGCCGATCGATGGGGATCGGCACGGTGGCGGTGTTCTCCGAGGCGGACGCCGACGCGCCATTCGTAAGCGAGGCGCTTGAAGGCTTTGCGCTCGGCGGAAACACCCCGGCCGAGTCGTACCTGAGGATCGATCGGGTCCTCGAAGCAGCTTCGATCACCGGCGCCGATGCCGTTCACCCCGGGTACGGATTCCTCTCAGAGAACGCCGACTTTGCCCAAGCGGTGATCGACGCCGGCTTGACTTGGATCGGTCCCTCACCCGACTCGATCAGAGCCATGGGATCAAAGCTCGAAGCCAAGCGCACCGTCGAAGCGGCAGGCGTGCCCACTCTGTCGTCAATCGACCTGAGCGGGCTTAACGAGGACCAGATCGATCGCGCCGGGAACAAGATCGGCTACCCGCTGCTGGTGAAGGCGTCGGCCGGCGGCGGCGGCAAAGGGATGAGGATCGTTCGCTCCGAGAGTGAACTTGCCGAGGCGGTGGCGGGAGCGCAGCGCGAGGCGGTTTCCGCCTTTGGCGACGGCACCGTGTTTATCGAGCGCTATCTGGACAACCCGCGCCACATCGAGATCCAGGTCTTTGGCGACAATCACGGCAACGTTGCCGCTCTTTTCGAGCGGGAGTGCTCGATTCAGCGCCGCCACCAGAAGATCCTGGAAGAGTCACCGTCCACCGCCCTCGACGAAACCGCTCGCCAGAAGATGAGCGACGCCGCCATCGCCGCGGCGAAGGCTGTGAACTACCAGAGCGCGGGCACAGTGGAGTTTGTCTATGACCGCGGCGACTTCTACTTCCTTGAGATGAACACCCGCCTCCAGGTGGAGCATCCCGTGACCGAGGAGATCACCGGGCTTGACCTGGTTCGCTGGCAGATCAAGGTCGCCAACGGCGAGGTTCTCACCGACGAACTGCTTGATCCCGTTCGGTTGGGACACGCAATCGAGGTGCGGCTCTACGCCGAGGACCCAATGCGCGACTTTCTCCCGGTGAGCGGCCGCATCGACCGCTTCGAGTTCGATGAGGTGACCGGTCTCCGCGTCGACACCGGCGTCGAGAGTGGCGCTGAGATCAGCAGCTACTACGACCCGATGATCGCCAAAGTGATCGCCTGGGGAGAGACTCGCGAAGAAGCTGCCGCGCTCCTCGCCCGAAGTCTGCAGACAGCTCGTATCCATGGGCCGGTCAACAACCGGGAGCTGTTGATCCGCCTCCTCGGTCACCCCGAATTTCTCGCCGGCAACACCGACACCGGTTTTCTCGAACGCCACTCCCCCACCGACTTGGGAGCCTCATTGCCGAGCAGCGAGGAGCGCTCGCTCGCGGCTCTGGCCGCGGCCGTGGCCGCATCGTCGTCAACTGACGGAAAGCGTCTGCTTCCCGGCCTTTCTCCAGGTTGGCGCAACAATCCATCGCAGCTTCAGGAAACAACCTTCTCGGTTGGCGGCGAAGTCCTCCAGATTGGGTTTCGATTTGGCGACAAATTCACCAGCTCAGTTGGCAACGGCATCCAGCTTCACTCGGCTAGCTCGACGCGCGTGGGGTTGCTGGAAGGCGACCATCTGCTCTGGTTCAGTGTCAACGCGGTTGGATCGACGGTTTATGTCGACGGTCCCGGAGGCTACGTGCGACTTGTCAAAGCCAACCGATTCCCCGCCGCGACCTTGGAAGAAGACGCGGGAAGTCTCCACGCCCCGATGCCCGGAAAAGTGATCAAGGTCAACGTCGTCGACGGTGAGTCGATCGATGAGGGCCAGGTTCTCTTGGTCCTCGAAGCGATGAAGATGGAGCACAGCCTGCGCGCTCCTCACTCCGGCACCGTCCGCGAGGTTCGAGTTACACCGGGCGATCAAGTTGCGGCAGGCGAGGTGCTCGTCGTCGTCGATTGAGCCACGACGCGAGTCGAGCCCCTCCTCCAAACGCGACATTCAGCCGGTTTGCACAACTCGCACGTCGGCGTAACCGAGCCCGAGCAGAAAATTGGTGATGACCTCGGCGGCGTTTTCCTGAGCCTCGTCGATGATTCCGGAGGTGATGGCCTGTTCGACCAGAACATCCTCAGCCACATTGCGAGCATCGGTTTCGAGCCGGGGATCGCCTTTGGTGAAGACCCCGGTGGAGCGGTCCAACACCTGGGTGGCATCGTTGTCGACCGCCACGTACTGGATGGCAGCCTCCGGCAGCCGTACCGTCACCTCGCCGGTCTCGATATTGACGTCGAACGCTTGCGAGTCGAGTTCGGAAAGATCGACCCCGGCCCCAATCCTGGCCACCGCCAGAAGGGTCAACGAGTCACCCGTGGCCCAATTGAGGATCCCAGAGTTGGTGCCCTTTTCGACGATCGTGTATTCGACGTACTCGACTGTGGTGAGATTGGCCAGATCGCGGATCGATCTGATGACGGTCGGACCGACGTTCTCGAAGGGTTCACCTTCCACCGCCTGGGTGATGTCATCGACCGTCGGGATTGCGCTAACGACCCCTCGAACCGCCAGCCAGCCGGCGAGCAGCAAAAGGGCAGTGATCGCCACCAGCGCGTACGGCCAGCGCGAGGCTTGTTTGACGATCGGCGGGGTGGAGTCGGTCACCCTCGAAAGCTAACCGATAAGGTGACAAACGATGGGTGAGCGGCTCGGATTCATCGGCCTCGGGATAATGGGTAGCGGCATGGTCGGCAATTTGATCAAGGCGGGACATTCTCCGACTGTCTGGAATCGCACCCCCGGCAAGTCACCCGATGGTGCCAATGAGGTCCCCGACTTAGAAACGCTGGCCGGAAAATCGGATCTCATCTTCATCTGCGTGCCGGACACCCCCGACGTGGTCGAGGTGATCGAAGGACTTCGGCCCCACCTCCAGTTGGGCCAGCTCATCGTCGACCACTCGACCATCTCCCCGTTCGAAACCCGGGACCTCGCCGCGTCCCTGTCAGACCAGTCCTGGCTCGATGCCCCGGTCAGTGGCGGCTCCGAGGGTGCCGCACGGGGAACCCTCACAACCATGGTGGGAGGAAATGAGGCCGACCTAGAGCGGGCGCGCCCCTACCTCTCTGCTTACTCGACGAATATCACTCATCTCGGCCCGGTCGGAAACGGCCAACTGGCCAAACTGGTCAACCAGATTCTGGTCGTCGGCAACCAGCTAGCCGCATCCGAGGCCCTGCTCTTCGCCGAAGCCGCCGGGCTCGATCTCCCGACCACTCTCGATGCGATCAAAGACGGCGCCGCCGGCTCCTGGATGCTGGCCAACCGCGGCCCGCAGATGATCGCCAACGACTGGCGGCCAGGGTTCACAATCAATCTCCAGCAGAAGGATCTTCGGCTTGTCTTGGACACCGCCGACGAGCTGGGCACTCCGCTCCCAGCGACGTCGCTCATCTTCCAGCTCTATCGAGGTTTACAGACTGCGGGCCATGGCCACGAAGGCAATCACGCTTTGATCAAGGCTCTAAAGCAATTGGCTGGAAGTGGCTGAGTGCAAAACAGTCACCCTTTTCGCAACCTCGCTCTAGTCGCGCACGTCGACCACGGCAAGACCACCTTGGTCGATGCCATGCTCGAGGCCACCGGCGTTTTCGGATCTCACGAGACCCGCGTCGAGCGGGTGATGGATTCTTCCGATCAAGAACGCGAGCGTGGCATCACGATCCTGGCCAAGGCCGCCTCAGTGATGTGGAAAGGGACGAGGATCAACCTCGTCGACACCCCCGGTCATGCAGATTTCGGGGGCGAGGTTGAGAGGGCGCTGGCCATGGTCGACGGAATCCTGCTATTGGTTGACGCCGCCGAAGGACCTCTACCGCAAACCCGCTACGTGTTGTCGAAAGCCCTCGATCGCCACCTCCCCGCGGTGCTGGTCCTCAACAAGGTCGATCGGCCGGACGCCCGCCCTAACGAGGTGATCGACGAGATCTACCAGCTCTTCTTTGATCTCAGCACCACGGATGCTCATATCGAGTTCCCGATCGTCTCCACCATTGCGCGACAAGGAAAAGCCATATCCGGCATCGGGATACCGGGCGAGGGGGCCGATTTGGCGCCGCTACTGGATGCGATCATCGACCAGATTCCGGTCCCGGGTGGAGATGCCATGGCTCCCGTCCAGGCCCTCGTCACCAACCTCGATGCTTCGGACTATCTGGGTCGCCTCGCGATCGGTCGAGTCGTCGAGGGCACTTTGCGGGCTGGGCAGCAGGTTGCGCTCTGCCACGCCGACCCCGATGAACCTCCGCTGCGGAGGCGACTGACGGTCTTGATGGGCTTCGAGGGTCTACGCCGGGTCGACGTCGAAACCCGGACCGCCGGCGACCTCTTCGTAATCGGAGGATTTCCCGAGGTCGAGATCGGCGACACCCTGGCCGATCCGGTTAATCCGAAAGCCCTCCCTCGATTGGAGGTCGACGAGCCGGTCCTCCGGATGACGTTCGGCGTCAACACGTCGCCGCTGGGCGGGAAGGACGGGGGAAAATTCCTCACGTCTCGCCACATCCGGGAGCGCTTGGAGCGGGAGGTGCTCGGCAACGTCTCGATTCGGATCGGGCCTACCGCGTCACCGGAGGTCATCGAAGTTGCCGGCCGGGGCGAGCTGCAATTGGCAGTGCTCATCGAGTCGATGCGGCGCGAGGGCTTTGAGATGCAGGTGAGCCGCCCTGAGGTAATCCTGCGAGAGATCGATGGCCGCCCCCACGAGCCGGTCGAGCGGGCGGTGTTGGATGTTCCCGACGAGCACGTCGGCACGGTTACGCAGGCGGCCGCTCCTCGCAAAGGACAGGTTCTCGAGCTGCGGCCCGGCGACCGGGGTCGGACCATCGTCACGATCCTCGCCCCGGCTCGCGGCTTGCTCGGCTTTCGCTCGCAATTGCTGACCGCCACTCGCGGGACCGCTCTCATTCACCAACACCATGACGGCTGGATGCCCTGGGCCGGGGAGCTGCCCCACCGAGATGGTGGCGCCATGATCTCGGACCGGGCCGGCACCACGACTGCCTATTCCCTCGACAATCTCCAAAAACGAGGTGAGCTCTTCGTGGGCGCGGGCGAGGACGTCTACGAAGGAATGATCATCGGCGAGAACTCTCGAAGTTCCGAGCTTCCCGGCAACCCCACCCGCCCCAAGCAACTCACCAACATCCGCACGGTCAACGCTGACGAAGCGATCAACCTCCGTCCCCATCGTGAACTCACCCTCGAGCTGGCAATCGAGTGGATCTCGTCCGATGAGCTTGTCGAGGTGACTCCAAAATCGATCCGCGTCCGCAAGCGCTATCTCACGGAGTCCGACCGCAAGCTCGCAGCCAAGAGACCAGGAACCTAACCACCACGCGAACCTTAGGTTTGCGTGGTGGTGTAGCCACCACAATCGCCTTAGGTTCGTGGTGCGCCTGGCTGATCCGGTTAACTGTGTCCGATGCGCGAACTGATCGAAGACCTCGAGGCGGAACAGTCGGATCTCGACCGGATCTTGACGGGCCTCGAGGACGGCGACTGGGACCTTCCGACACCGGCGGTTCCGTGGACGATTCGCGACACCGTCTCTCATCTGGCCTTCTTCGCCGAAAGGCAGACGCAAGCGATCCAGGACCCGGCCGGTTTTGCCGAAGAGGTCAACCAACGTCTCACTGGCGACTACGACGAGTACATGACGATCGGCATCGGCCGCGGTCGAGCCATGAGTCCGAGCGAGGTGCTTGCTTGGTGGCGAGGAGCGCGGGCTGAGGGGCTGACCGCGTTTGCCATGGTCGAGCCAGACTCGCGGCTGGCCTGGTATGGCCCCGCCATGCGAGCCACAAACGCGGTGACGGCGCGGCTGATGGAGACATGGGCTCATGGCCAGGACATCGCCGAAGCTCTGAGAATGACGAGGCAACCGACGAACCGCCTTTTCAATGTGGCCGATCTGGGGGTCAAGACCTTTTCGTGGAGCTTTGCCAATCGCGGCTTGCCTGCCCCAGAGCAGAAAGTGAGGGTGGCTTTGCGCGGGGTCGGCGGTCGTTCGCGGGTCTGGAACGACGACGCGAACGACTCGGTCACCGGCCCGGTCGAAGAGTTCTGCCTCGTCGTCACCCAGCGAATCAACTATCGCGACACCCATCTCGTCATCGAAGGCGAAATTGCCCGAAAGTGGATGGAGGTGGCGCAGATCTTCGCCGGACCTCCCGGACCCGGACGGCCTGCCCGCGTAGACGACGACTTCCCGATCTATCGGGCGGCTCATAACGCGGCCGAGCCGTCATCCTGATCCTTGCCTACATGCGCAACGAAACCTGGGTTCGCCTTACTTCGCGATCGGAGGTAGCGACGTCTCCTTGAGGAACGTCGACCCCCCGGCCACCAGCCCGCCAACCAGTGGGATCCAGTAGGAAACGACCCGATACACAAGCACCGGCCCCAATGTCACCTGGGCGTCGAATCCGAAGGCAGCGAGCGCACCCACGAGGCCGGCTTCGGCGAAGCCGAGGCCACCCGGAGTTCCCGGCAATCCGCCGGCCAACTGTCCGGCTCCGAACGCGGCCGCCGTTTGCATCGGCGTCAAGTGAATACCGAAGGCCTGCATCACCGCGAAAAGTGCAAACGCCTCGAAGGCCAGCCGGCTCCAAGTAAACAGTTGGGAACGACCGTCAGGGATGTGGCTGTCTGCTGGCTGGCCCATCCGCTCTCGTAGTTTGTGCGGCAGACGTTTCCCCAAGAGGCCGATGAAACGGAGTCCAAACATCAACAACAGTCCGATGAGAATGGCCATGATGCCAAGCACCCAGGTGCCGGCCTCCAACGACTCGAAAAGCCCGCGGTTGATGACCCACAGAAGAGCGAAGCCGGTCCCGACCAGAAGACCCGAATAGTTGAGGACCGTTGCCCCCATTGCGGCCCCTCCCGCGCCGCGGGCCTCCTCTCGCACCATCCACGCCATCGCCACAGGGGTGACCGCACCGCCGGCGGGTATCAGCCGGGCGACTCCCGACCCCACCAGCGCGGCTCGAAAAGCCGGGCGCATGGGAACCGACCCACCCGACTCGATCACTCCGTGACGGAAGAGTCGAGCGAAGAAATACTGGCCCGCCAGTTGCGCGGCACCTGCCAACAGCAGCAACAAGATGGCGACAATGCCGAACGGGGGGAGGTCGAGATTGCGCAGCGAGATCACCAGCACTACTGCGTACCCAAGGGCAGCAACTGCGGCGATGACAAACAAGGTGCGGCGACGGAAGCGCCGCATCAGGTTCGGGCCGTCTCCTCGGCTTCTGGCATTTCCAGCCCGTCAGTGTCGAAGATTGCTCGATGAACGGCGGCTCGAAACCCGGGGATGCGTCCCAGGTTCCCTTGCATGCGCCGGCCGACACAGAGCACGGCGAGGCCAAAACAGGCGAGGACCGAAGCGGCGGGGTAGTCGAAGAGCACCGTCAGCACCGGCAACGACGACCAGGCGATGAAGCCGGCCAGTCCGCCTCCAAATTTCCATCCTGCCACCGACCAGCCACCGGGCCAGACGATCAAGGCCGGGGCGATGCCGAGTAGCACCCCCGATGACGGCGCCAGGCCGCGACCGGATCGACCGCCCATGAAGATCGACCAGTTGTGCCCGATAACGATCGCCAGCCCAGTCAATGAGATCACCGCGGGACCGAAGTCCCAGCTCTTCAGCACCAGCATCGGGATCAAACCCTTGAACCCGTCGAGCAGCGCGGCAACTGCACCTGCCTTCACGCCAACCACCCGCGTGAGATTGCCGGCACCCGGGTTGCCGCTTCCAACTTTGCGAAGATCGACTCCCGCCACCCTTCCGACCAGAAACGCGAAGGGCACCGCGCCAAGGAGATAGCCGAGGATTGGAGTCAGCCACTCCAAGGGATGGTCCATGCGCGGTCAAAGGTAACAGTTAGGGGTTGGCCAGAAACATCGAAAGGGCCTTCCGAACCGCATCCGGCGAATCGGTGATCATGAAGTGTCCGCCACTTGGTATGACCACCAAACGCGCATCGTGAATCGACTCGGCCATCTCGACAACACCGGCGAGCGCAGCCATTCGATCATGGCTTCCGGCCACGACCAGGGTTGGGACCTTCAACTCACCCGCAGCTTCCGACCCGAGCTGATAAGCCGAGCATGCTCCAAGGTCTCCCCCGAGATTTGTGAGCTCCGACTCCAGCAAGCGCGCGGTGACGCCGGCCGGCGACACCCCTGGCTCGGGATGTGCTCCCAGATGGCCCGAATATGACCAACCTACGATCAGCGCCACCGCGGCGAGGTCGAAGGCGTCAGCACGCCTCTGTAATTCTGGGGTGACCGACATTTGGCTCCTGCATCCGAACAACCCGAGCCGTTCCACCAGCTCAGGACGAGTGCGCGCCAACTCGAGGGAGATGAGACCGCCCAGGCTGTGCCCGATGATCGTCCCCGGCTTTGGAATTCGGTCTGCGACCCAGGCCGCCATCCCCTCGACTGAACGCAGAGCGGGCGCTGAGTTCGATCCGTGACCGGGCAGGTCGAAGGCCATCACTCGATAGCCCCGGTTAGCCAAAAGGCGGGTCTGATAGCGCCAAACAGTGTGGTTGGAACCCGCCCCGTGAATCAGGACGACCAGCGGACCATCGGCTGTCTGGCCCCCGTTATAGAAATCAGCCACGCCGGCTCAAAGTCTTACACCACTAGTACACGTAGCATGTATGATAGGTGTATGAGCCGAGTTCGTACCAACATTGAGATTGAGCAAGCCTATGTCGACGCGATCATGGATCGGTACGGGGTCAGGACCAAGACCGAGGCCGTGGATCTTGCCCTCCGCCAACTCGCCGGTCAGCCGATGTCGCGTGATGAGGCGCTGAATATGCGTGGTGCCCACGCCCTGGCCGAACTCCCGGCAGATGGCGGGCCCAACGGGGAAGCGTGATCCTCGCTGATACCTCTACATGGGTCGAATACGACCGCGCGACCGGGAGCCCAGCGGAGTCACGCCTGGCGGAGTTGATCGCCAATAGCGGCGACGTAGCGATCACCGAGCCCATCGTCATGGAGGTCCTCGCCGGCGCTCGCGACGAAACGCGAGCTACAAGCCTCCGACGGCTCCTGCTACGGGCTCGCCTTATCCCGTTTGAAGCTGTTGCCGACTTCGAGGGTGCAGCCCGACTCTATCGCCGCTGCCGACAGGCGGGCGTTACACCACGAGGCATGGTCGACTGCATGATCGCAACGGTGGCGCTTCGCACCGGCTCGTCACTCCTCTCGCACGATCTCGACCTGAGCAGGATCGCAACCGTCGTCAATCTCGAACTTGACCCCGCTTCGCTCGTCAGGTGATGGCGACCCGCAATGCCTGACGCAAGTCGGCGATCAGGTCGTCCGCACTCTCGAGCCCAACTGACATTCGCACCATTCCGGCGTCGATTCCGGCGGCGGCCAAACCGGCTGCGTCGAGCTGTTGATGAGTGGTCGAAGCGGGATGGATCACGAGCGAGCGAGCATCGCCGACATTGGCAAGGTGCGAGAACAAAGAGACAGATTCAATAAAGCGCGCCCCGGCGGCACGGCCTCCTTTGAGCGAGAAGGCAAGCACAGCGCCGGCGCCTTTTGGTAGCAAGCGTTGCGCGACTTCGTAATCCGGATGGCTGGGAAGCGTCGGGTAGAGGACGCGCTCGATCTCCGGGGCGGTCTGGAGAAAGTCGACCACCCGCGCGGTGTTACTCAGGTGCCGGTCCATCCGCGCCGGCAACGACTCAAGTCCTTGCAAAAGCCGGAAGGCCGTCTCCGGGCTCAGGCAGGCACCGAAGTCGCGCAGACCCTCGGCCCGGGCGCGGGCGATGAAAGCCGCCGGACCGAACTCTTCGGTGAAGATGATGTCGTGATAGGGCGAGTAGGGCTCGGTGAGCTCGGGAAATCGACCTGACCCCTCCCAATCGAAACGGCCCGAGTCGACCAGCACTCCCCCGATCACCGAACCAGTACCGGAGATGAATTTCGTCGCCGAGTGGATCACCAGGTCGGCACCGAGCTCGAATGGCCGGCATAGATAAGGAGTAGCGAAGGTGTTGTCGATCAAGAGCGGAATCCCAGCCTCATGAGCAACCTCGGCCGCCGCTGTCTGATCAATCACGCTCATTCCCGGGTTGCCGATCGTCTCGGCAATCACAGCTCGGGTGTTGTCTCGGATGGCAGCCTTCAGCGCATCAGGCTCGTCAACCGGGACGAAGGTGGTTTCGACCCCGAAGCGGGGAAGGGTCACCCGCAGCAGATTGGCGGTGCCCCCGTAGACCGCCGAGAAGCAAATCAGGTGTCCGCCCGCGCCTGCCAACGTCATCACCGCGAGGGCGAGCGCCGCTTGGCCGCTCGCCGTTGCCACGGCTCCAACTCCACCTTCGAGTGATGCCATCCGTTCCTCGAACGCGCTCACGGTGGGGTTGGAGATGCGGGAGTAGATGTGTCCGGGCCGTTCGAGGTTGAACAAAGAGGCGGCGTGCTCGGTGTCCTCGAACACAAAGCCGGCGCTCAAATAGATCGGAACAATGCTGGCACCCGTGCGCGAGTCAGGGCTTACTCCGGCATGGACGGCGCGGGTTTCGAAGCCAGGTCGTTCAGGTTGAGTCGGGTCGGTCACCCGTCCATGCTCGCTTGGGCGACTGTGACCGGAATCCCGTTGAGCACTGCATTCCCTGAGAGCTCATCGATCGATCCGTCGCTGAGCAGGTTCACATTGGCGCCGGCATAGCTCGCCGCCACTTTCATCGATGAGCCTGGTTGGCCATGTCCCCAGCCATAAGGGATGGAGACCACGCCGGGTCGGATGTTTTCGGTTATCTCAACCGGCAGCTCGACTTTCCCGACGTCGCTCGTCACAGAGGCCAGCCCCCCTTGGGTGAGCCCGAGCCGGAAGGCGTCGTCGGGATGGATCTCGAGCGTGCAGCGCTCCTTCCCTTTCATCAACACCTCCACGTTGTGGGTCCAGGAGTTGGCGGAGCGCAACTGCCGCCGCCCAATCAGGAGTGGCTGCGACCCGTTGGTGGACGTGATCGCAGCTACCAACCGCGGGAGATCGGCGACGATTTGGGGGGGAGCGAGTTCGATCTTTCCCGACTGGGTGCTCACTACCTGCTCCAAGCGGGGCTCAAGCGGGCCGAAGTCGATGCCGTGAGGGTTCGCCTCTAGTTCGGCCAGAGTGAGCCCGCCGGGATTGGCACCGAAATGGTCGCCGCGGTGACCCACCCTCAGCATCAGGTCGAGGCTGCGCTCCGGCCAGGGTCGATCGCCCAGAGCGTTGAGGATCTCTCCTGGATCTCGACCGCGGATCGGCGAGTCGGGTTTTTGGACCTCCGCCTGAATCGCCGCGGCGAGAGCGGCGGCGGCCAGAAGATTTGGGTCGGCGTCGGGACCGAGGCCGCCGGCGATCGCGGAGAGCTTGACCAGGATCTCGAATTCGCTCGGCTGATCGGTGGCGAAGACCGGTGGTGAGTAGTCGGCGTAGTCGCGGACCGAGAGCCCGGTGAAGGCGAGGTCGTAGTGACTCCGTTCGAGCGCAGCCGGGGGTGGCAAGACCACATCGGCGTGGCGGCTGGTCTCGTTCAAATAGACATCGACTGCAACCATGAAGTCGAGTCCTTCGAGCGCGGGCTCGAGGGCGGCGCTGTTCGGGGTCGTAAGGGCCGGGTTGCCCGCCACGGTGAGCAGCAACCGGATTTGGCCGTCGCCCGGCGTCGTGATCTCGTCGACCAGAGTCGCCGCCGGAAGCTCGCCGAGCACCTCGGGCCTTCGGCTGGCGCGTCCGCTCCACCGGCCAAAGGTCCACTGTTTGTTGGATCGCTTTTCACCGATGTGGGCCGGATAGGAGAACATCGCCCCGCCCGGCCGGTCGAGATTGCCGGTGATCACGTTGAGCAGGTCGACCGCCCACGAAGCGAGGGTGCCGAACGTGGCCGTGTGCGTCCCGATCCTTCCGTACACGGCGGCGCTCGGGGCGCTGGAGAGCTCGCCTGCTATCTCACGGACCGTCTGCGGTTCGACCCCGGTGAATGAGGCTGTGGCGTCCGGGGTGAAGGGCGCGACTAGATCTTTGATTCCCTCCGGCACCTCACCCTCGGCCGCGATCACGTTGACGATCGCGAGGAGGAAGGCGGCATCGCTTCCAGGCTGGATCGACACCCATCGATCGGCTTTCGCGGCGGTCTTGGTGCGACGCGGATCGACGACGACCAGCTTTCCGCCACGCTCCCGCAACGCGTCCAGCCGTCCGGGGAAATCAGGTGCCGTGCAAAGCGACCCGTTCGACTCGTAGGGGTTAGCTCCGAGCATCAACAGGTAGTCGGTCCGATCGAGATCTGGCACCGGGATGCTGAGCGGGTGACCAAACATCAATCCCGCGGAGACATGCTTGGGGAGCTGATCCACCGAGGAGGCGGAAAAGACATTGGTGGTCCCCATCGCTTTGACCAGCGGGCGCAAAGCCATGTTGTTTTCGAACTGATGGGCGTTGGGATTGCCGAAGTAGATGGCGGTCGCGCTCCGGCCATACTTCCCGACGATCTCGGTCCAGCGTTGATCGATCAGCTCATACGCCTCCTGCCAGGACGCTGCTCGATGACCCTCGCCGTCGCGAATCATCGGCGTGCGCAGCCGGTCAGGATCCTCGTAGAGCTGCTTGAGGCTCGACCCCTTCGGGCAGATAAAGCCCTTCGAAGTGACGTGCTGGCGATCGCCGCGGATCCGCTTCACTCGCTCATCGACAATCTCTATCTCGAGCCCACAGGTGGCCTCGCAAAGCGGACAGGTCCGAAAAGCGGTGCGCTCCACCTCCAGAGATTAGATACGCTTGCTTCGGAGGTTTCTATGACTCAGAAGATCACCTACGCCACGATGTCGGCCGACAACGAGGAGCTGAACCGCAGCTACGAGGAGGCAGTGGAAAGGGTGCAAAAGGCTCTCGGCGCGAGCCATCCTTTCCTCGTCAACGGCGAAGAACGATGGGGCGAAGGCCTCTACGAGGAACGTTCGCCAATCGACTCGGACATCGTGATCGGCAGCTACGCCCAAGCGACGGAAGCCGACGTCAACGACGCCATCGCCGCGGCCAAGGAGGCGTTCCCCGAGTGGGATCAAACCCCTTGGGAAGACCGCGTGGCGTTGATGCTCAAGGCGGCCGACGTCATGGAAGACCAGCAATTCGACCTCGCCGCGATCGTCGCCTTCGAAGTCGGTAAGAACCGACTCGAAGCCCTCGGCGACGTCGCCGAAACGGTCGAGTTCTTCCGCTATTACGCCCGGCAGATGCAAGAGCACGACGGCTTTCACACCACTCTGTCGCAGCTGTCGCCAGCAGAGGAAAACCAGTCGGTGCTCCGCCCCTACGGGGTCTGGGCCGTGATCTCCCCGTTCAACTTTCCGATGGCGCTGGCCGGCGGTCCGTCCGTCGCCGCCCTACTCGCCGGAAATGTGGTCATCCTCAAACCCTCCAATGCCGGTGCGCTCACCGGCCTCGAGTTTGCACGGGTCATGCGCGAAGCCGGAGTTCCCGCCGGAGTCATGCAGGTCCTCACCGGCTCGGGCCGCGCCGTCGGATCGATCCTCGTTAACCACGCAGACGTCGCGGGCATCACCTTCACCGGCTCCTATGACGTCGGGATGGGGATCTACAAAGGCTTCGCTTCTGCCTTTCCGAAACCGGCCGTCTGCGAGATGGGTGGGAAGAACCCGGTCATCGTCACCGCTTCCGCCAATCTCGATCTCGCCGCCAAAGGGGTGATGCGTGGCGCGTTTGGGTTCAGTGGTCAGAAGTGTTCGGCCAGCTCGCGGGTCTATGTCGAGAAGACGGCTTTTGACGGCTTCGTCGATCGTTTGGTCGAGGAAGCAAACCAACTCCGGGTCGGCAACCCCTTGGAAAACGACATCTTCATGGGACCAGTGATCGATCGGAGCGCCGTCGAGCGGTTCGAGAAGGCGGTCGCCGAGGTGAAAGACAGCGGCGGCGAGGTTTTGGCCGGTGGGGAGGTCATCACCGAAGGCGAACTGAAGCGCGGCAACTTCGTCGAACCAACTGTCGTCAGCGCGCCCGAGTCATCATGGGTTTGGGACACCGAGCTCTTCTTGCCCTTCGTGGCCGTGATGCCGGTCGACTCGCTCGACGAAGCGATCACTCGTGCCAACGACACCGAGTTCGGCCTCACTGCCGGGCTTTTCGCTGGAACCGAGGAGGAGATCGAGGAGTTCTTCGCCCGCATTGAGGCCGGTGTCACCTATGTCAACCGGGAAGCGGGGGCGACGACGGGAGCCTGGCCCGACGTCCAATCGTTCGGCGGTTGGAAGAGTTCGGGCACGTCGGGGACCGGCGGTGGCGGGCCCTATTACCTTCGCCAATACATGCGGGAGCAAAGCCGGACCCGAGTTCGCACCTGACCGTTCTCGTCACCGGCGCTTCCGGAACCCTGGGGCGACGGGTGATGGCGGCGCTCGAACAGCGCGGGCACCCACACCGGGCGGCAGGGAGAGATCTAAAGGCTCTCGATCTAAACGAGGTCGCCGCGGTCGTCGTGTGCGCGACCGATGGTCGGCGGCCGGACGACGTCGACCTCTTGCAGGTCGAGTTCTTTGCACGCACCGGGCTCCATGTCGTCTATCCCTCGATCGTCGGCTGCGACTTGATGCCGGACGCCTACTACGAAGCCAAGGCCAAATGCGAGCAGCTCTTGTCACCCGCGCCGCACACGATCATCCGCGCCACGCAGTACCACCAGCTCATTTGGGGCCGGTACACGACGCCTCGCCGCTGGCCCTGGCTGGTGGTTCCGGCCGCGACTCGTTATCAGGTGCTCGATCCGACTGTCCATGCCCGCGCCCTCGTCGGAGCTGCCGTGGGCGGACCGATCGGCCGCGGCCCCGACATCGGTGGCCCCGTTGCCTACGAGGCGGCGGCCCTAGCGCGCTCATGTCAGCGAGCCGCGGGTTTACGGCGACTGGTCCTGCCGTTCAACCGTCGGGGGTTGCTTGGTGCATCCTTGCGAGCGGGAGCGAACCTCAGCCCGCGCCGCGACCAGTCGGGCGAGACTTGGAACCAATTTCTCGGGCGCCGGATCGCTAGCGGCTCTCCCCAAACCAGATCCTGACTCCGTCGGGATCGTCAACGCCGAAAACGGTGTCACCCCATGCTTCTCGTTTGAGTTCGCGAGTAACGGAAACTCCGTTTGCCACCAGGTGCTCATGCCACCCCTGGACGTCCTCCACGAAGAACCCGAGCTCAACCCCGCTCGGCCGTGGCCAGGTGTTCCCGGCGGGGGGGCCCAGGAGCTGGAGGGTCTCGCCCCCGGAGGCTTCGAGCACCAGACCCGAGCCCGTGTTCCGGTCCCAGCTTGTCAACCGCCGGAAGCCGAGCACCCGTTCATAGAACTCCAGCGAACGAGCGAAATCGGAGACGCGGAGCAGCGCTCGCAAACCTTCGACCCGACCTGGGGCGCGGGTCGGCGCCTCCCCGGTGATCACCCGCCGAGCCTCGGCGATGGTGAACCGACCCGCGGTCACCTCCCGTCCGACCACCACCCCGGCGAGTTGCCGGTTCCCGGCTCGCAGGCGGCTGAGGGTGACCAGATCGTTGAGATCGCGTACCCCACCTGATGCGATCACTGGCTCTTCGACGGCTGCCAGAGCCTCGGCCAGGACCGCGAACCCCGGCGGCTCAGTGAGAGCGTCGCGCCGGGCCTCGCCAACGAGAAAGGCGGCGGCGCCGGCCGAGGACATCTCCACCAGCACCTCTTCGAGATAGCGGCCCGAGTGCCCGGTCCAGCCTCCGGTGACCACTTCGCCGTCACCGAGCACATCAAGGGCAACCACCACCTTGCCGGAGAAATCACGGCAGGCTTCCCAGACCATGTTCTGGTTCTCGATCGCGGCGGTCCCCATGACAACCCGCCAAGCCCCGGCGGTGATTAGTCGGTCGAGCTCTTGCTCGGAACGGACGCCGCCGGCCACCTGCACCGGAAGCGAACAGGCTTTGAGGATCTCGTCGATCAACGGGCGGTTGCGATATTCCCGTCGGATCGCAGCATCGAGGTCGACAACATGCAGGTAATCGACTCCAAGCCGCTCCCAGGAAAGACAGCGACCCACTGGGTCGGCATCGAGGTGGACGACTTCGCGCAAATCGCCATGAGTGAGCCGCACCGACCGACCTTCCAAGATGTTGACCCGGGCGTAAAGGTCCATGAGTCATTCTGCCTTTCGCTCGACGCCGGTGTCCTCGATTCGAGGTGTCTTCTAGCCGCCTGAGTTACGAGGCTGAATCTGTTGAACTGCCCAAGCGTTGTCATCAGGGTCGGCGAAGTAGACAAACGACCCCCAGGCGAGATCGGCGATGTCACTGACGTCAACTCCGGCGTTCTTGAGATGCGTATGCGCAGCTTCGATGTCGGTGACCACCATTTGCAGCGTCTTGATCGGTCTTGATCGTCGGGCACCAACCCTTTGCCAAAGGCAATCGAACAGGCCGAGCCCGGGGGCGTCATTTGCACAAACCGAATGTTTTCTTCGACCGTGTGATCGTGATCAACATTGAGACCAATTTGATCGCGATAGAAGGCGAGAGATTTATCGATGTCTGTGACCGGCAGGACGACAAGCTCTAATTTCCAATCCATCAAGGTTGTTTAGTCGGCATTGATCGCGAGCGCATCTTCGGGACCTTCGATCGTTTGATCACCGAGGGCGACCGGTGCAAAGAGGTCGCCAAACCGAGCGAGCCGATCCCAGACGTTGGCGATCGTGAAGTCGCCGTTCCGATGCTTGTCGAGCTCTTCCCAGGTGATCGGCACCGAGATCGGCGCTCCCGGCCGCGGGCGGACCGAGTAGACCGAGGCGATGGTCTGGCCATAGGCGTTGCGGTTGTGATCGATGAAGACTTTCCCCTTGCGCCGAGGGATGTCCCACTCCATTGTCAGGTCGCCAGGGTTGGCCGCCACCAGCAGCTTTCCCACTGCTTCGACAAACCGGCGCACGCGGGCGTGCGAGTACTTGGGCGCGACCGGCAGGTAGACGTGCAGCCCCTTCGAGCCTGAGAGCTTTGGATAGCCGCGCAGGCCAAGCTGGCCCAAGAGCACGTTCAAGAGCTTGGCCCCGGCGATGAGCTGGTCCCACTCAGCCCCTTCGGCAGGGTCGAGGTCGAAGATGGCGATGTCGGGTCGATCGAGCGAGCCGGCGCGGGAATGGAAAGGGTGGAGCTCGATGCAGCCCATGTTGGCGAACCACATCAGCGACTCCCGATTCGAAGCGAGCAGGAACTCAGCGTTGCCACCCATCGAATCAGAGGGCACCGTAGCTGTCTCCATCCACGGCGGCTGGTGGCCCGGGGCACGCTTCTCGTAAAAGGTCGGACCGGCGATCCCGTCCGGATAGCGCGACATCGAGATCGGTCGCGCAGCCAGGTGAGGGAGGATCAGCGGGGCCACCGACGCGTAATACTGGATGAGGTCGCCTTTGGTGTAGCCCTCGGGAAAGAACGGTTTGTCGAGGTTGGTAAGGCTGAGTGGTCTAGGGCCAGCGACGATGAAACCTTTCCCATCCTTGCGAGCGCGCAATCGATCGGGAAAGTCGACCTTGCCGGAATCGAGCTTGCGCCCGGCTGCGGTTGCCTGCGGTGGTGACTTGAGCGTGTCGGTCAGCTCGGCCTGGATGGCGTCGTGGCTGGATTCTTCCCTTGCCTCGGAGATAACGACCATCGCCAGATCCGTGACGAGCGCAGCTTCGATCAGTGGCTTGACCCGCAGGGTTCCCTCGCCGTAGGGCAGATGACGTACTTCACCCCCTGAATTGAAAAGGTTGTCGGTGAACTGGGTTTGGAGCGGATCGATCATCCAACCGGGAAAGCGCTCCTTGATGAATCCGATCACCGACTCGAACGCGGCGGTCGAAGTAAGGGCGCCTCCAGTCTGGGCATGGACGTGGGCCCAATCGACGATGGGTCTGATGAAGTTGAACTCCTCAGCGAGGAGGGCAATGTCGCCCAGGGTTCCGAAATTTCGCTCGGCACCGCTGGTCTCGAGCCCGAGCCCCACCCCCATGTGCTCGACCTTGGATGTGATCCGCCGGAGCCGTTCCTGGATCATCTCGGTCAATTGCTCAGGATCGCGCCCTTGCGCTGAGCCAAAATGGGCGCAGATGATCCGGCTGCCGAGCGCCCTCCCGAGCTTCATCGTGTGCTCCAACGCGGCGAGACACTGTTTAGCCCGGTCCTCATCTTCGACGGTCAGCACCGCGAAATACGGGGCATGGACCGAGACCCAAATGTCCCGGTCTCGAGCCAACTCACCGAAGCTACGACACCGAGCTTCCTTCCAAGGGAAAGCGGTTACGAAGGCGAGTTCGTAGGCGGTATGGCCACGAGCGACCAAGCCATCGAGGAAGGCGGCGTCCTCCTTGGGATCGCCCGCCGGCAATCCGGAGACGCCAAACCGAATCTGAGCGCACACGCCAACAGGATATGGGGCGGCCACCTTTCCCACCCAAATTCGGTTGCCCGCGAACGTCTTGTGCCAAATTTGGTTGCCGGTGACCGGTACTCGTTCGCCCACAGCCTTTTTTCGGATGGATCGGTCGCCCACCACCGAATTTGGGACACGGCTGGTTCAATGGTGTCGGGCCCGTAGCTCAATCGGCAGAGCAGGGGACTTTTAATCCCAAGGCCAGAGTTCGATTCTCTGCGGGCCCACGGTAGAAAATGCCGGTCCTCGCTAACGAATCGCGGCATGAGGATTTCGCGCGGGTGATGCGCTGGAACATGGTCGGCTCGGTTGTCAGAAACGCCCGCGCGATCTCGGCCGTGGTCAAACCGCCGAGCGTCCGTAGGGTAAGGGCCACCTGCCCTTCCGGGGAGAGAGCAGGGTGACAGCAGGTGAAGATGAGGCGGAGACGCTCGTCGGGAACGCTCGACTCTTCGCGATCGATCGTCATCGGGTCCTCCTCTGCGAACTCTTCGAGCAACAACGGCATTCGCTCCTGAAGCCGGCGACGCCGTCGCAGCTGATCTATTCCCTTCCGGCGGGCAACCGTCATGAGCCAAGCCGCCGGATTGTCCGGCGAACCGGTCATCGGCCAGGTCTCGAGCGCGCTCGCCACCGCCTCGGCTAGCGCCTCCTCGGCGAGGTCAAAGTCGCCAAAGCCCTTGATCAGCGACGCCAACACCAATCCGTGTTCGCGACGGAAGATGTCTTCGAGCGCCTGGGCCGGGTTCAATTCCCCGAGAGGTCGAGCAGGGGTCGGACTTCGATCACATCCCAGCCAATCGATGGGATGGCGACGGCGTCCTCCAAAGCCTGATCGAGATCAGCCGCCTCGACGATGTAGAACCCGCCGAGTTGCTCTTTGGTGTCCGCGTAAGGGCCATCGGTGACCACAACCTTTCCCGGTTCGGCCCCAGATGACCGGTCCAGGCGAACGGTCGTGACTGTGGAAGATGGCTGCAAGGGATCGCCGGCGATGAACCTCCGCTCGGCTCGCAACCGCGCCGCCAGGGCAATGTGAGCATCAATCGAGGCCCTTTGTTCCTCGTCGCTGCGGGCGACTTCCGCCCCCTCATCCTCATAGATCAGCAACATGTACTGCAACGAAACTCCTTGGTCGGATGACCATACGACGCTCGGGCTCGCGGCAATTCGACAACCTCGGTGATTTCTCACCGAAACGTCGAATCGGCCATGCTCGATTCGTCATGTCCATGAAAAAGGAGAGGCAATGGAATTTCTGATGCTTACCTATGTGAGCGAAGCCGGGGCAGCCGCCTATGAGGCGACGGATGCAGCTCAGCAAGATGCCGACCGCGTCACACACAACGAGTGGTTCGAAAGGAACCGAGCCGTGCTGCGAGGCGGCTACGAGTTGGCCTGGCCGCGGCGGACCCGGCCGTATTGCCGATGATCAACAGCTCGTCATCCTCGATGGGCCGTTCGCCGACACCAAAGAGGCTTTGGGTGGCGTGATTGTGCTCGAGGCGGAATCGTTTGAAGCGGCCTGCGAGATCGCCCGGACATGGCCATCGCTCCGCATCTATCCCGGCGCCAAAGTCGAAGTCGTGCCCGTGAGCGAAGCATTGGGAGGATGACATGAGTGGAAGAGACACCAACAGCGAGCTCGCCAACATGGCGACCAACCTCGAAGCCAAAACCGGTCGCAGCATGAGCTCGTGGATCGAGACCGTCCTCGCATCGGGGAAGGTCAAGCACGGCGAGATGATCGCCTACCTCAAAGAGGAGCACGGGCTTACCCACGGATACGCCAATCTCGTCGCCCACACCGCCCGCCAACAGGCCGCCGGCGGTCCGGTCGCCGAAGCGGACCTGGTCGCCGCCCAATACGCCGGCAAGGAACATCTTCGCCCTATCTACGAGGCACTGATCCGGGCTATTTCCGCTTTCGGTGGCGACGTGGGGCTAGCTCCGAAGAAAGCCGGTGTCAGCCTTCGCCGCCGAAAGCAGTTCGCCCTCATCGAGCCAACCACCAAGACCCGAATCGACATCGGCATCAATCTCAAGGGCACCCCGCCCACCAACCGTCTGAAGGCCGCCGGCGGGATGTGCACTCACAAGGTCGGAGTAACGAACCTCGAGCAGGTCGACGACGAACTGGTCGGCTGGTTGCGTGCAGCCTACGAACAGGCATGACCTCTTGACAGCAAAGTACTTTGCGTCGACAACTTCTCTCACCCGCGACGATTGAAGCCACCTACATGAACACAATGCTCTGGATCACAAGGGATCCTCGCCGCCACTTTCCTCGGCGTCGGAGCGACAAGCTCGTCCAGTCGAAGGCGCGGCTCGAGACCAAGATGGGATGGGTCAGCGATTTTGCCTCTGGCGAAGTAGCCGGCCAGCTCCTTTTCGCGACCGAAACCGGCCCGAAAACATACCGTTTCGTCGCGAAAAGGGCACCGCCGACCGCCGCCAATGCCTAGCTCCTCGAAAAGAGTACGGTCGCGAGATGAAGACTGAGACGAACAGCACCGCGCGACTGCATGTTGAGCCAAGCCCAAAGCGGGTCCGAACCTATCTCGGCGGCGACCTGGTAGCCGACACCACTCAGGCGCGGCTCGTGTGGGAAGTGCCCTACTACCCCGCCTATTACGTGCCATCAGAAGACGTCAAGGTGGTCTTGGTGCCAACCTCGAAGGTGACCCAATCACCCAGCCGAGGAGATGCCCGGCACTACACGATCAAGGCCGGTGGCAAGGAAGCCCCCGACGCTGCGTGGCAGTACGTCGATTCCCCGATCGAGGAACTGCGCGACCTGATCCGCATCGATTGGAATGCCATGGACGGCTGGTTCGAGGAAGACGAGGAGGTCTTCACCCATCCCCGGGACCCCTACAAGCGGGTCGACGTGCTGTCCACATCTCGTCATGTGCGAGTCGAGGTCGATGGAGTCGTCCTTGCCGAGTCCTCGACCGCGCACATTCTCTTTGAGACCAGCCTCCCTCCGCGCTGGTACATACCCAAGGTCGACGTCCAGATGGACCTGCTCGTTCCAACCGAGAAGGTGAGTCACTGTCCTTACAAGGGACAGGCGCAGTACTGGTCGGTCCAAGTCGGTGACAGGGTCATCCCTGACCTGGCGTGGTCATATCGAGCTCCGTTCCCGGAGAGCATCAAGGTTGCCGGGTTGGTCTGTTTCTACAACGAAGCGGTCGACCTTTTCATCGACGACGAGCTCCAGCAACGGCCCGAGACACCGTTTAGCAAGCAGAAGAGATAGACCCGTCCGTCATCGACACATTGTCGTAGCAACGGCTCCTATCGGTTTAAGGAATTTGGCAAAGTGCAGTCGACCGCAACGACAAGCGCGGCACAGACCTGCTGCATCCGCTCATCACTGAGCCGGCCAAGACGATCGGTCAAAGTGCCTAGGGAGACACTTTCGACTGAGTCAAGGTTTACGGCTGAGCGCTTAGGGACCGGGTCATCGCCAGATTCGAGGATTACCTCGCTCGGCAAGCCTCTCACGCTCGTCGTGCAGGGAGCGACCAGCGCTCGACGGAGCCTCGGAATGGCGGCACCGCGAGACAGCACCACGACAGGTCGGCGACCGATCTCGGGTAGTTCGCACCACCAAACCTCGCCCCTAGTTGGAAGGCCATTCACGAGGAACCGGCGGCCTCCCGGAATGACGCCAGGTCGCCCCATTCGTCCGGCTCACTAATTGGATGCAAGTCATAGGCGGCGTAGGAGGCATCGATCTCGGCCGACCGGTGTCTGGCGAGCAGGGCAGCCAGCGCTTCATCAAACAGCGCGGCGTCGTTCAGCCCAGTCAGAAGCTCTCGAGCGTTCTCTAATAGTCGCTCATCGACTGTCGTGCTCACCCTTATTCTCATGCCACGATTATGCCATGAATATGCTGTGACGGGAAGACACTTGTGTCCGGCACTCGCCCAATGACTTGTAGGTTGCGATCATCAAGGCAGTCACGAAGAGCCCGGCCCTAAGGGCCTTTTGGAAGTTTCATCGTGCTCTGCTGCGCGCCACGAAGGGCCGCTGGTTCAATCGGATGGGCCCGGGTCGCCAGCTTCTGCTGGTCACCCGAGGGCGCAAGACGGGAGAACCAAGGTCGGTGGGCTTGACCTATATCAATGACGGTGACCGCTGGATCGTGGTGGGATCGAACGCCGGCGAGGATCGCCATCCGGCTTGGTGGCTGAATCTCAAGGAAGATCCCGCGGCCACGGTCCTCGTCGATGGTCACTCGGTCCTGGTGACGGCGCAGGAGCTCGAAGAGCCCGAACGCACCGAGGTTTTCGCTCGATTCGCTGCGGAGGTCGACGAGAGCTATCTCGAATACCAGAAACGCACCTCGCGACGGCTACCGGTTGTGGCGTTGACGCGGACAACTATGTAGACGATGAACGACCACATAGCTCAGGCGGCTGAGGTTCTGGCCGAGCACCTTCCGATCCTGGCATTCACCGGAGCCGGCGTCTCGACCGAGTCGGGTGTACCTGACTTCAGAGGACCCAACGGACTGTGGACCAAGATGGACCCGGCCGATTTCACCATCGAGCGATATCTCTCTGATCCTGAGCGTCGCCAGCGAGGATGGAAACTCCATGCCGAGGGTCAACTCTGGGGAGCCCGGGCGCCACTCGAACCCAACCGTGCCCACCTGGCACTGGCCGATCTCTACCGCGCCGGGAAACTCAGTGGGTGCGTAACCCAGAACGTCGATGGCCTCCACTTGAAGGGCGGATTGCCCGAAGAGGTGGTAGCCGAAGTCCACGGCCACGTCCGCAACGTTCGTTGCCTCGATTGCAAGGCCACGTGGCCAACCGAGACAGTCCTCCTTCGCGTCGACCGGGGCGAAGCCGAGCCCCGCTGCGAGAAGTGCGGGGGAATCATCAAGACGACGACGGTCATGTTCGGCGAGCAGCTGTTCCCGGAAACAATGGAAAAGGCCTGGCGGCTTGCCGAGGGATCGAACTCTGTCCTCGCGATCGGGACGACCCTCGGGGTGTGGCCGGCGGCAGAAATCCCGTGGGCAATGTCCCAGGCCGGAAAGCCGCTCGTCATCATCAACCAGGGCGAAACCGAAATGGAGCGGGTGGCGAACGTGCGCCTCGCGGGCAGCGCGGGTGAGATGATGGAGCAGCTCACCAGCCTTCTAATTCGCTGATTTGCCCACTTCACCTCATAACGTCTGCCCTATGGCTGACCTGCTCCGCCCGATCAACCAAGCAGATCTTCCCGAGCTCTTCGAACTGCAGCGCCGGGTAGAAGTCCACGACAACATCCCCATTGTCACGCCCTGGGAAGAGTTCGAGGAGATCAAGGACGATCCGTCTACCGATCTCGCCAAGGACATGGTGTTGGCGGTGCGCGACGGCAGAGCGATCGGCTACGGCCGATTCTGGTATCGACCATCCGAAGACGGCAATCATGCCAAAGGTCATGCCATTGGCGCCGTCGACCCCGTTTTCCGACGGCAAGGGGTGGGAAGTCAGATCCTCACCTGGACCTTCGCCCGAGGCACGGAGTCATTGGCCACAGCCCCAGCCCACCAAGAGCGATACATCCGCACCCATGTCTACGACTTCGAAACCGAGGCGGTCGCCCTGTACGAACGGCATGGTTTCAAACCGATTCGCTACTACGCCGAGCTCATCCGCCCGTTGCCCGAGCCGATCGAGGTGCCGGAACCGCACGGCGTCGACATCGTGGAATGGGACGACGATCGCTCAGAAGAGGTGAGACAGTTGATGAACCTCGCATTTCGGGATCATTGGGGGAGCACCCCCGTTGACGCGGTCAACTGGGAACATCGCATTCGGCGGGCCGGCAATCGGCTCGATGCCAGCTACCTCGCCTTGGTCAATGGCCGCATAGTTGGAGCTTCGATGAACGCGCACTACCCGACCGACCAACAGCTGACGGGACGGCTCGACGGCTGGATCGCAACCCTGGGGACCCATCCGGAATTTCGCAAGCAAGGAATCGCCTCGGCCTTGGTCGAAATCTCTTGCGAGCGGTTCCGAGAGCTGGGTTGGGACCACGCGATGATCGGAGTCGACAGCGAGAATCCCACCGGCGCGTACGGCCTCTACCAGAGTCTCGGTTTTCGGCCTCTCTACCGGCTGATCTCACACCAGCTTCAGGTCTGAGAACCTTCCCGCTGACGGCGCGACTGAGCAATCAGCCCGACTACGAGTACGCCCGCTACCAGAAGCATGCCTCCGACCCACCAAAACCCATGATGGTCCGGGCGAGAGAACAAGGAAGGTGCGCTCGGCCGGCACACAGACTCGATTACTCGTCTGATCGGAGGTTGCGGGGTTCCTAGAGCAATACTCGAGTTCGTAGGTTCCTTCCGGCAGGGTGGGCACCATGAAGCTCGCCACAAAATCACCTGATTCGTTCGCGATCACACCGGTAAACAGCACGACTCGGCTTGACGGTCGGGTTGGGTCAACCTCAAGGAGAAGCTCTGCCACAGAGGGGTTGGCCGGACAACAGGTCAGCATTCCCGACCCCTCGACTTCGACGACGTCGCCCGGCTGCCCCTCCCACTCGCCTAGTTCGAAGCCGAATCCAGCGAGGGCGGGAGTGGCGACCAAGAGGGTCAACAAGGTCAATACGACCTGGCTCTTCCAGGTCACGATCTTGATCATTCGCCTCGCCCAGTTTATGGAGCCAAGGCGCCGATCTGAAAAGAGCCCAGCCCGGGTAGCCTCCGAAGACGGAGGTCATCTGAATTGGGTTACAAGCCGCCGCTCCAAGACATCGAGTTCACCCTCGCCAACATCGCTGATCTCGAATCGATCGCGAAGCTAAATGGGTTCCAGCACGCCGACCCGGCCACCGTGACCGGGGTATTGGAAGAGGCGGGGCGTTTCTTCTCCGAGGTGATCGCCCCCCTCAACCAAATCGGCGACCAGCAGGGCAGCAAACTCCAACCGGACGGCACCGTCAAGACGCCGGAAGGATTCAAAGCGGCCTATGCCAAGTTCGTTGAGGCCGGATGGGGAGGCGTCCACATCCCTGAGCAGTGGGGTGGCGGCGGCATGCCCTACACGGTGGGCGTGGTCGTCCAAGAGATGTTCAAGTCGGCCAACATGGCGTTCTCGCTTTGCCCGCTCTTGACTCAGGCGTCGATAGAGGCGTTGATGATCCACGGGTCCCCCGAGCAGCAGGCGCAGTATCTAGAGAAGCTCGTTTCCGGCGAGTGGAGCGGCACGATGTGCCTCACCGAGCCACAGGCTGGCTCCGATGTCGGCGCCCTTTCAACCAGAGCGGAACCACAGGAGGACGGCACCTACCGACTCTTCGGCCAGAAGATCTTTATCACCTGGGGCGAGCACGACATGTCCCAGAACATCATCCATCTCGTTCTCGCCCGCACTCCCGAGGCCGCACCGGGCACGAAGGGAATCTCGTTGTTCCTCGTCCCCAAGCTCATCCCCGATGCGGAGGGCAAACCGGGTGAAGCTAATGATCTGAAAGTTATCTCGATCGAGCACAAGATGGGGATCCATGCCTCCCCCACCTGTGTGCTGTCCTTCGGCGACAAGGGCGAGGGGGCCGTTGGCCACCTCATCGGCGAAGAGCAATCGGGGATGCGATACATGTTCACGATGATGAACACGGCTCGAGTTGGGGTCGGGGTTGAAGGTTTGTCAATCTCCGAGGCCGCCTATCAGAAGGCGCGGGAGTTCGCTCAGGTTCGCAAGCAAGGCCGCGAACTAGGTTCGACTGAGGATGTGATGATCTTCGAGCATCCCGATGTGAGGCGGATGTTGTTGACCATGCGCGCCTACAAAGAAGCGATCCGCGGCCTGATCTACATGAACGCTCGACAGGTCGACCTGGAGCGCCACTCTAAGACATCGGAGGAGAGGGAGCGAGCGGCAGAAATCGTCGCCTTGCTCACTCCAATCTCCAAAGCGTGGTCGACCGATGTGGGTGTCGAGATGGCTTCGCTGGGGATCCAGGTGCACGGAGGAATGGGCTTCATCGAAGAGACCGGCGCCGCCCAGTTCTACCGAGACATCCGCATCGCCCCGATCTATGAAGGAACGAACGGGATCCAATCGATCGATCTGGTGACCCGCAAGCTCGGCATGCGCCAGGGTGGAGTGGCCAAGGATTTGTTCGATCGGATTGAAACCGAGGCGGTCGCTGCCGGAGAAACACTCGCCGATATCAGCGCTCCACTGTTGGCGGCCCTTTCCGGGCTCCGCGAGGCCACCGACCACCTTCTCGCGGCCAACGATCCCAACGAATCCCTCGCCGGCGCCACTCCCTACCTTGAGATGTTCGGTTTGGTCATCGGTGGCTGGGTCCACCTCCAATCGGCTGTCGCCGCCCAGACCGCGTTGAAGAACGGCGACGACGCCTTTCTGAGCGGCCGGGTTGGTTTGGCGCGGTTCTACAACACTCAGATCCTCCCGCAGGCACTGGGTCTTCTCTCGTCGGTCACCGCACCAAGCATGCAACTCGACGGCGCCTTCTTCTAGGGATGGACCTGGCCGGGAAGGTGGCGGTGGTCACCGGCGGCGCCAGCGGGATCGGGGCGGCGATGACAAAGGCGTTTGCTGCTCAAGGAGCACAGGTGGCTGTTGCTGATCTCAACCGACCCGGTGCAGAAGCAGTCGCCTTGGCCACTGGAGGAATCGCGATCGACACTGACGTCTCACAGGAGGCGAGCAATGCCAACCTGATCGACACAGTCGAAGAAGTCCTCGGACCCATCGATCTCTTTTGTGCCAACGCCGGCATCGCCTTCGCCGGATCGGAGCAAAGTCCGGATGAGGATTGGGACCGGATGTGGCGAGTCAACTTCCTCTCGCATGTTTACGCCGCCCGCCATCTCATCCCGCGCTGGACCGAGCGCGGAGGCGGCTATTTCCTCGTCACCGCTTCGGCCGCCGGACTGCTGACGAATCTGGGCGCTGCCCAGTACGCGGTCACCAAACACGCGGTGGTTGCGTTTGCGGAGTGGCTGTCGATTACTTATGCGGACGACGGGATCAGGGTTTCCTGTCTTTGCCCGCAGGGCGTTTTGACCCCGATCCTGGAGAATGCCGGTGAGGTGGTCGAGTTCCTGCGCACCACTGCGGTCACCCCCGAGCACGTGGCCGCCGACGTTGTCGCCGCGATCGCCGAGGAGCGTTTTCTGATCCTGCCTCATCCTGAAGTCGCGCGATTCGAGCAGCGCCGAGCTTCCGACCGCGCCGGTTGGCTGGAAGGTATGCGACAACTCAGACGTAACCTGAAGAGGTGAACAAGAGACGAGTGGCCGTCACCGGGCTCGGCATCGTCTGCGGACCGGGGATCGGGGTCGATGATTTCTGGGCGGGCCTCAAGATGCCCCCGATCGTTGGCGAGCACCACGAGATCGAAAACTGGGACGCAGAAAAGTGGATGCCGAAGAAGGAAGCACGGCGCGTCGATCGGTTTGCGCAGATGGCCTTGGTGGCGGCCGAGGAGGCGCTGGCTCAAGCTGGCGAGCTCACTGCCACCCACGATCGGGTTGCAGTCCCGGTCGCGAGTGGCATCGGGGGGCTGGAAGCGCTCGAGGAGCTAGTCGAGGTTGCGTACTCACAGGCGCGGCGGCCGTCGCCGCTCTCGGTCCCGATGATGATGTGCAACGCCGCGGCCGCCGCGATTTCGATCAAGCATGGATTCGGCGGCCCCATAACCACCCAGGTCGTCGCCTGCGCCGCCAGCGGCCAGGCGATCATCGACGGGATGCGGGCAATCCAATGGGGATATGCCGATGTCGCGATCGCGGGCGGAGCCGAAGCTGCGATCCGGACACCAACGATTGCCGGATTCGTCTCGGCGCGGGCCATGTCGCCGACCTTGACCGCTCGTCCGTTTTCGGCCGACCGAGATGGCATGGTGCTCGGAGAGGGTGCGGCCATCCTGGTCTTGGAGGAGTGGGAAATGGCGGAGGTGCGCGGCGCCACCATTCTCGCCGAGATGGCAGGTGGCGCGGCGACCGGCGATGCCCACCATCTCACGGCTCCCCATCCCGCCGGCGTCGGGGCCGAACGAGCGATGCGTCTGGCTATTGCGGACGCCGGCCTCGAGCCCGGTGACATTGGCTATGTGAACGCCCACGGCACCGGGACTGAGCTCAACGACAGCACCGAGGGCGCGGTCATCGGTCGCGTGTTTCCTGAGCAGCCTCCGGTTTCCTCGATCAAAGGCGCCACGGGCCATGCCCTGGGAGCAAGCGGAGCGATCGAAGCTGTGACCGCGGTGCTTGCCATTAGAAGGCGAGAGCTCCCGCCCAACCTCGGCTTGACCACCCAGGACCCAGAGATCCCTCTTACCGACATCGTCCTCGAGCCGCGACCGTTCACGCCGGCGCCGGTGGTGTCGAACTCATTTGGGTTTGGCGGGCACAACGCCGTCCTCGTCATATCGCCTCCACCCTCCTAATCTGATCTCGAACACACGGGAGCCCTTTGGGCTGAGAGGGAGATCACCGATCTCCGACCGTAGGAACCTGATCCGGGTAATGCCGGCGTAGGAAAGGATTGCGGTGAGGCGTTTCGCCGTTTTGGTCATCATACTTTTCGCGGGCGTAGCGTGCACCGACCAGCCTGCCGAGCCAGTCACGCTCACCCTGATGGCCCATGAGTCGTTCGCCGAGGCCGTCGACGAAACGACCTTTGCGGCTTTCACCGAGGCCACCGGCATCAGCGTTGAGGTTCTGGCGTCGGGCGACGCCGGCGCCATGGTCAACCAGGCCATCCTTACCAAGGACAACCCTCTCGCCGACGTCCTTTTCGGCATCGACGACACCTTCTTGCAAAGGGGGCTCGACGAAGGCCTCTTCGAATCCTTTGTGAGCGAACACCTGGCTGACATCCGGCCCGAGCTGCTTCCCGCCACTGATGCGGTGACCCCGGTCGACTTCGGTGATGTCTGTCTCAACTACGACAAGGAAGCCTTCACGTCCCCCCCGACGACGCTGGATGACCTGCCGGAATTTGCCGATCGACTGGTGGTCGAAGACCCGTCATTGTCGTCGCCGGGGCTCGCCTTCCTGCTGGTGACGATCGAGCGCTACGGCGAGGAAGGATGGCAAGACTATTGGAGAGAACTGCGCGACAACGGGGTGCTGGTCGCCGCAGGCTGGACCGAGGCCTACTACGGCGAGTTCTCCGGTGGGGCGGGTGAGGGCACCCGACCGCTGGTGGTTTCCTATGCCTCATCACCGCCCGTCGAAGTCTTGTTCTCGGACCCGCCGGTGACCGAGGCGCCGACCGGGGTCATCACCGACGGTTGCTATCGCCAGACCGAGTTCGCCGGGGTCCTCACCGGAACCGAGCATTCGGACGAAGCGGGAATGCTGATCGACTTCATGCTCTCGCCCGAGTTCCAGGCCACCATCCCCCTGACTTGGTTCGTGTACCCCGCCAACTCCACCGTTGAACTGCCTGAGGTCTTTGTCGAGCATTCGACGGTTCCGGACAACGCCATCACGGTGGACCCTGAGATCATCGAAGAGAACCGAGAGCGATGGCTGACCGAGTGGGCCGATCTCTTCGCCTGACCAACTGGTGGGTCTGGGTCCTGCCGGCTGCGTTCCTCGGCTACCTCTTCCTCTATCCGGTTTTCCGGATGCTCGGATACTCGTTGGAAGCGGGAGCCTTCGGAGCGCTGACGCGTCCGCGGTTTCTGAGCTCGACCTGGTTCACAATCTGGCAGGCGCTCGTGTCCACCGCGCTGACTCTCCTGGCCGCACTTCCGTTGACCTGGGCTCTTTCCCGTTTCAACTTTGCCGGTAAGTCGCTCATCCGGGCGCTGGTGACGATCCCGTTTGTCCTTCCCACAGTGGTCGTTGGAGCGGCATTTCTCGGTCTGCTGCCGCGAGGAGTCGGGGCGATCCTCGCTGCCCATGTTTTCTTCAACATCGCGGTGGTGGTGCGAACGGTTGGCGGGGTTTGGAGCCGGATCGATCGCAAACTGGAGGATGCCGCTCGGGTGCTGGGCGCGTCGCCTTTGCGGGCTGCCTGGTCAGTGACCTTCCCTTTGCTGCGCCCGGCGTTGTTTTCGGCGGCGGCGATCGTCTTCCTGTTTTGTTTCGCCTCGTTCGGGACTGTGCTCATTCTCGGTGGTGGTCGCCTCCGCACCATCGAAGTGGAGATCTACCAACAAGCCGTCAACTTTGGTGATTTGCCGGTGGCGGCGGCGTTGGCCGTGCTGCAACTCGTGTTTGTAGTAATCGCCCTCTGGGTGTCGTCGCGCTGGCAACGACACACCAGCATCGACTTCACTGCGGAGACTGCCTTGCCCAAACCGCAAGGACAACAAGGGGCAGTGGTTGCACTGATCGTCTCGTTGAGCCTGGGCCTGCTTTCGTTGCCGATCTGGGCACTGATCCGTGCTTCCTTCGGAGGATGGTCCTTCTCCGCCCCCGGCCAAAGCCTCGATCCGCTTCGGGCTGTTGGCAACTCACTGCTCTATTCGTGCATCGCGACGGTCATTGCAACCGTTATCGGGGTGCTTGCAGCGCGCACCATCGCCGCGAGTCGAAGTCGAACAAGCACCCTCTTCGACACTGGCCTCATGCTCCCCCTCGGCACCTCGGCGGTCACGGTCGGGTTTGGCTTCTTGCTCGCCCTGGATTGGCCGGTCGATTTGCGCGGCACTTCGGCCCTGGTCCCCTTGGCGCATGCGCTGGTCGCAACGCCGTTCGTGGTGCGGGCGGCGCTGCCCTTGCTACGTTCGATTCGCCCCCAATTGCGGGAAGCCGCGGCCGTGCTCGGAGCGTCGCCCGCGCGGGTGTGGCGTGAGATCGACTTTCCCATCGTTGCGCGGGCGGTGATGGTGGGCGCGGGTCTAGCGGCGGTGGTTTCGCTCGGCGAGTTCGGGGCGACGTCGTTCGTGGTTCGCCCGTCGAGCGTCACCGTGCCGACCCTCATCTTCCGCTTGCTCGGGCGACCGGGAACCGCGTCATACGCGCAGGCCATGGCCCTGGCGGTGGTGCTCGCAGGGATGACTGCGGTCATCGTGCTCGTAATCGATCGCCTGCGAGGCGAACAAGCCGGGACGTTCTGATGCTGCAAGTGGAAGAGGTCGCTGTGCGCTTCGGGGACAAACTCGCCCTCGACCAAGCCTCACTCGAAGTGGGTTCTGGAGAGACGATCGCGCTCCTCGGCCCCAGTGGCTCAGGCAAGTCGACCTTGTTGCGAGCGATCGCCGGCTTGGAAAGGCTCGAGGGCGGTCGCATCATGTTCGAGGGCGCGGACCTGAGCAGGATTCCGACTCATTTGCGACGTTTCGGCTTGATGTTTCAGGGCTACGCGTTGTTCCCTCACCTCACGGTCGCGCAGAACATCGCCTTCGGGCTGCGGATGCACGGGCTGGATGAGAGCCGAGCCACCGAGGCACTGGCCATGGTCGGTCTTTCCGATTTGGCTTCTCGCTCGGTCGACCGACTCTCCGGAGGTGAACAACAAAGGGTCGCACTGGCGCGCACCCTGGTGACCGAACCGCGCCTGGTCATGTTGGACGAGCCGATAGGCGCCCTTGACCGTCAGCTTCGTCGACGGCTTATCGCGGAGATGCGAGAACTGCTTGACGGGCGGTGTGTCATCTACGTGACTCACGATCACGATGAGGCTCGCTCGATCGCCGATCGCGTAGCGCTGCTGCATGAAGGTCGAGTTGTGCAGACAGGCACCTATGACGAGCTCATGGCCGCGCCGGCAAGTGGGTGGGTCAGCGATTTCCTGGCCGGCTAGCTAGATCGATCCCAGCAACTCGGCGAAATCCGGAGGTGGCCGCGTTGGCCGCCCGTCGAGATTGGTGAAAGCGGCTCGCAGGTCGAGGGTGGCGATGCGATCGTCACCACGACGAATCTCCTGTGACCAGATGGAGCTGGCGCGCCCGATCTCGGCAACCGTCGTTGAGACGATCAGATCTTCGTGCAGCGCCGCCGGCTCGAAGAAGCGAGCGGTGAGCTCGATCAGAACGATCTGAAAGCCGCGACGTTGCATGACATCGAGCCCCAGCCCCACCTCAGCGAGAGCCTCGACCCGGGCCGCTTCGAAGTACTGGAGATAGGAAGTGTGGTTGACGTGGTTGTAAGGATCGAGCTCGTAGAAGCGCGGGCGGAGCGCGAACTGATGGGACATTGGCGGGTGCTTACTCGTGCTGCGCGATGCAAAACTCGTTGCCGTCGGGATCGGCCATCACCCGCCAGGCGAAGCCGGAAATCTCTTGATCGTCGAGGTGTGATCCACCCAGGTCGATTATCTGCTTCGTGGCTTTCTCCAGATCGCTGACACTCGTGTCGAGGTGAAGGCGGCGGCGCCCTTGGGTGGGGTTCGACACCTGCTGGAAGTTGATCGCCACCCCACCTTTGCGTTGGGGATGCAAGAAGATGAACCCGGGATACTCGTTTCGAATCTCGACACCGAGGGCCTGCGACCAAAACTTGGCGAGCTTTGATGCGTCGGTGGTGTTGATCATCACCCCGTGGACTCGAACGGTGGGCTGGTCATCCATGTTGCCTTCCTGCCTGCTGCCTACGCTGATTCAATGCGTGCTTGGTTGCTCGACGACACTACGGGAATTGATGCGCTTCGGCTTGGCGAGGTGTCAGATCCGGAGCCGGGAGCGGGCGAGGTGCGAGTCCGGATGCGAATCGCGGGGTTGAACCATCTCGATGTCTGGGTCACCCAGGGCTTGCCGAAACCCCAATCGCTCCCCCACATTCTGGGCGGGGACGGCGCTGGAGTCGTCGACATGATCGGTGAGGGAGTGACTGAATGGGCATCGGGCGACGAGGTGATCATCAACCCCTCGCGCTCCTGCGGAGAGTGTGAGTACTGCACCAGTGACAACATGGTGTTTTGCGCGCAGTACACGATTCTCGGGGAACGGGAGCCAGGGACTTTGGCCGAGATGATCGTGGTGCCGGCTTCGAACCTGTTTCGAAAGCCCGCGGAGTTGTCATGGGAGGTCGCCGGCACCTTCGGCCTGGCGAGTTCAACTGCCTATCGAATGCTCGACCGGGCGGGCTTGCAATCGACCGAGACCGTGCTGATAGTCGGTGTTGGTGGCGGAGTTTCCTCGGCAGCGGCGCTGATCGCCCGGGCGATGGGAGCGAGAGTCCTGGTGACGTCGCGTGATCGGGCGAAGATCGAATGGGCCATCGCCCATGGGGCTGAGGCCGGCTTCGACTCGTCGAGCGAGTTCTCGAAAGAGGTGAAGGCACTTACGGGCCGGGGCGCAAATGTTGTCGTCGAGAACGTCGGCCAAGCCACCTGGGACCAGTCGTTTCGATCGCTCGCCCCCGGCGGGCGGCTGGTTGTGTGTGGAGCTACTGCAGGCAACAAGGTGGAGCTTTCGCTGCCGGTGCTGTGGTTCAAACAACTGGGGATCATCGGCTCGACGATGGCCAACCGTTCCCAGTTCGCCGCCACGTTGGATCTGGTCGAGGCCGGCAGCCTGCCGATCCACATCGACCAGGTCTTCAGCTTTGAAGGAGCTGTCGACGCCTTTCGACGGCTCGAGTCCGGGGACCAACTCGGCAAGGTCGCGGTGAGAGTTAGCTGACGACTGACGCCGGATCGACGTTTGCCCCCGAGAGCAGGACCACGACCGTCTCGTCGCTCCGCGGTAGGTAGACGCCCGAGAGGAGAGATGCCATTCCTACCGCGGCGCCGGGTTCGACGATGAGCCGCGTGGTCGACCAGTGAGCGCTCTGCGCCTCGCGCACGGAGTCGTCGTTGACGAGGAGCGAGTCGTTGACGTATCGCTGGGTGATTTCCCAGGCGATGTCGCCCAGCCGCTTCGACCCGAGCGAACTGACCGCTACCCCGCCGACATCGACGTCGACAATTTTACCGGCGGCGCGGGACGCGTACAAAGTTGGCGTCTGCTCGGTCTCGATCGCGATGATCTTGGCGTCGTCTTGAATCGCGGCGGCGATTCCCGCGATCAAACCGCCTCCGCCGACGGGGACCAGAACCGTATCGGCGTCCGGTACCTGGGCGAGAATCTCCAGCCCGCAGGTGCCGGCGCCGTCGACAACCTCCACTTGGTCATAGGCGTGGGCCAGCAAACCGCCATTGTTGGCGACGTGTTTGCGACTCGCCTCGAGGGCATCGGCATAGAAACCCTCGATCACCGTCACCTCAGCCTTGGTAGCTCGCACTCGATCGATCTTGGCGGCGGGAGACGTGGCGGGCACAAACAGGTGAGCTTTCTTCCCGAGAATTGCTGCTGCATGGCCAATCGCGAACGCGAAGTTGCCACCGGAGGCGGCGACGATTGGCTCGTCAGAGTCCTGGCTCTCGAGCATCAAGTTGATCGCCCCTCTGAACTTGAACGTCCCCGTGCGTTGCAGCATTTCGAGCTTGAGGATCAGCCGGCAGGTGAGGCCAAAGTCGGAACTGTCGACTGCGATCACCGGCGTGCGACGGATATATGGAGCGATACGAGCGGCGCTCTCCTCGATCGATTCCCGCGTGATGGCCATCGCCCGTAGTTTGGCTGGTGCGTTCCAAGCTGGCGTCGGAGGACCCGGCTCTATACTTCCGCCCGCCGGGAGAGCCGGTCCCCATCCGGGGGTGTGGTGAAGCTTGGCCGTTCACGCCGGCCTGTCAAGCCGGAGGTCGCGGGTTCGAATCCCGTCATCCCCGCCAACCAGATTCGACCTGCTCTCCCTGGCCAGGTAGCTCAGTTGGTAGAGCGACGGTCTGAAAAACCGTAGGTCGGCAGTTCGATTCTGCCCCTGGCCACCAGCTTCATTGCTGGCCAATCCCTCGAAACCCTCGTTCCACTTGGGTTTTTGGCCTTCCGACCATCGAGTTCACTTCGCAGCTTTTCGCGACTTTTGCCACCGAATTGCGGACTCTCCGCGGACTCCTCGCGGACTCTGGCCAAGCTCGTCGTACTCGCGAGACCCTGGGCGATACATCGAGGGGGCACTACGGTCATCAATGCCTCGGCAAACGGATGGGTACCCGGACAAGCCATTTCCCCTTACTATCGGCTGTATCCACCTTCATCACGCCATCCTGATGTTGATCACCGCAGATGACTGACGCCCTGGACTTGTCGCAGGTTCGAGCCCGGGCGGTCGAGGACATCCGCTCCCAATACCCGCCACTGCTGACCACCGCCCAGGTTGGGGAGATGATGCAATGCACGGTCGGTGAGGTGAGAGACCAGGTCCACCGGGGTGAACTGCTGGCAGTTCGATGGGGTCAGCAGTTCAGGTTCTTCCGCGACGAGGTCCTCGCAGTCCTATCAAACGCACGCTCGGACCAAACGACCAACACGCGCCAGCCGCCGAAGGGATCTAACGATGGGTGAGAACGCGGATCTGGAAGTCACGTACGAACGCTGGTAACCGGACGTCCGCCCGGTGATGGACTCCCAGTATCTCGCCGAGCTCCTGGCCACGAGCGAACAAGTAATCCGAGCTTGGGCCCGGGAAGGAGTTATTCCGGCCCACCGCCCAGCAGGTGGTCGGAAATTCACGTTCCTCCGCCACGAGATCTTCGAGTGGCTCGGCCGGAACCGCTACGTCCCGGACGCCGACGACCGGAAGTGATACTCGCGTACCTCATTGGCTCCCATAAAGGCCAGGATCAGGTACATATTGCCGGTTCCAGAGCGCATCTGAACGAGCAAAGGGCTGGGCCGGCGCGGCTGATATGTGCGGTCAGGACGCCGGTTCTTCTTGATCGGCGCGGTCGTCTTGACTGATACTCAGCTCGGAATTCCGGCCCAAAGCGAGGGAGTCATGTCGGAGCACCCCAACCTCGCGCGTTATTGGCGTGCGTACGAAGCGTTCACCAAGGGCGACGCAGACACGATCCGCGAGATGCTGGCCGATGACCTTGTCTGGCACGTGCCGGGAAGGCATCGGTTGTCCGGCGACCACAACGAGGCCGAGACGATGGCGCTGTTGGAAGTAGTCGTCCCGGAGTTCTCCGCAACGGGGGAGCCGGTGATTACGACCTTCAGTATCGGGGTGGAAGGAATCGTGGCGACTGACGAGTGGGTATTCACTCGGGTTCACTGGAACCACTGGCGTGACGGCAAGCGCTTCGACCAGTAGGGCGTGGAGGTCTATCGGATAAACGCCGAGGGTCAGATCGCGGAGTTCTGGGCGTAAATGCGGGATACCGCCGCGTTTGACGAATTCTTTGCCTAAGAGAGCCTCAGAATGTGGGCCGCGTCAAGAGCCAATGCAGCCAGCTGACCGCGTCCGAGGCCTGCAAGCCGCCGATGCAAGGGGGATTGCAGTAAGGCCTGCCGCAACTAGACGCGGTCAACCAGCCCTCGAGCTCGGAAAGACGTTGGGCTTGCCTCCGCGAGCGGGCCGGCATAGGCAAGCGGATCAGCCCCCACTCGTTACGGCACACGTTCATTACCGCAGCCCTCGACGCGGGCGTCCCACTCAGAGACGTCCAAGAAGCGGCGTCGCACGCCGACCTCCCGGACCACGATGCGTTATGACCGAGCCCGAGGATCGCTCCTATCTGCCGGTTAGGGGGCGGATGCGGCCAGGCAATTCGGTCGTTCTTGAGCGCTGTTGGTGAGCGGGTGGCTGTCCGCGGGCCAAGCCTGGCGAAGGTCCTGGCACGTAGCTGCTGCATCAGGCCTGCGCCGGCTGGGGCTTCTTCCCTTACCGTATTGTCGTCTGCGGGACTACGGTTGAGCCCGGGGAGAGCCTTCAGGGAGAAGCAGTGGTCGAAGCTTACGTTCTCATCCAAACCGAGATCGCGAAACAGACACGGGTAGCCGCGGAGCTCGGCCGTATCCCTGGCGTTGGCACCGCCGACGTCCTTACCGGCCCCTACGACGTGATTGTGCGGGTGGAGGCGGCAGACGTTGATGCTCTCGGGAAGCTTGTCGTTAACAAAATCCAGGCCGTTGAGGGAGTCACCCGCACCCTGACGTGCCCCGTAGTCCATTTCTAGGGAGGGGTTGAATCCGCCTCCGGTTAGCCGCTGCCTTGTGCCAGGAGACCGGACACGCTGGGGACGGGCCTACTGCAACCGAAAGATCGCCGAGGGCAAAACCCGGCAAAGAAGCGCTGCCGGCGTTGAAACGGCGGATCTCCGACACCGTCTACTGGAGCCTGATCGCCGAGGCTGTCAGTGAGCGGCGGGACCATTTGGAAATGGAGCGAGGCGCGGTCCATCAGCTGGTCCTTCGGCGGAGAGTTACCGGCTCGCCGGGCCGACCGGCTGGGGCTGGGGGCGTGTCTGGCACACCAACCGAGGTCACCAGCATGGGCGCGGTTGTCGTGTGGAAGTAGCGGGCCACGAGATCGTCAATGAAGGTCAGCCCGGTCGCACCCAGGCCCAGGGCGAACGCGGAGAGGGCGAGACGGCCGCTGACGATGCCGGCTTCGAGTTGAGCCGCTCGATAACCGCGGGAGCCGAGGACGTCGAGGATCGGGTCGAGCGCTGCGTTGTGGAACACGGTGTACGCCGAGTCGCCGCCGAGCGGCTGGTCGAGGCACAGCAATCTGCCTATCTCCCGGGGCGAGTCGTCGCCTGTGATGAACTCCACATCGCCATGCTCCCACCGGTAGGCACCGGGTCGCACACCGTCGACGGCATGGACGTTCACATAGTGCTCGAGCAATGTGCCTCGCGGAGCCGCGTCGAGGGGGACCGCTCTGGTGGCCGCGGCCAACGGCCAGACCAGCGCGTTGTGGGCGACCGGTTCGTGGCGCATGACCCGGGTGGATCCCCGACGCAGGATGACCGCTTCGATGGGCTCTTTGGGACCTGAGGGCGGCGGATCGATGTGGGCTGGCATCTCGGAGCTCACGGCAATGGCCGCCTGGCGCCAGCGGGTGACGTCGTCAGCGGTGAGAGTGCTTTCCGCCTGAGCTTCGACCAGCAGCGGTAGGCGCATCGGGCGGGGCGCCACCGGAGCGACATTGACCGAAAGGGGTGCGGGGTCGCGGTTTGAGATCGGCCCGGGTTCGACGTCGCCAGATTCGTATCCCAGCGTCACAACGGCAAGGGGAACTTCCTCTACCCCATCTATACCGACCAACCGGGAAACTGTCTCGTCGGCGAACCCGCTGAGGATGCGGACGCCAAGGCCGTGGGCGTCAGCAGCGGCCACCAGGTTGGCAAGCATGGTGCCGGCGTCCCAGTAGAGGTGACGCCAGCCCCGCTCGCCGTATTTCCAGGCGGTGCGCCACACGAGACCGGTGAGCACTAACGCCGCCGGCGCCGTGACCGACAGCGCCGCCCGGAAGTCTCCCCGCCGCAGTTCCGTCAGCCCGAATTCCAGGGGAGCGAAGTGGTGCATTCCGGCTGGTACACCATCTACACCGGGTCCGGCGATCACATACACCTCGACGGGATGGAGGTTTCCGGCTGACATGGCAGCACGGAAGAAGATCCGCCCGCGAGCCGATCCAGCCGTGACCCGAGTCACGCCGGCAGCGAGGTAGAGAAGGGTTGCCAGCAGCGACCCGTCCAGCGCTGACCGGTTGCCCCGCTCGCCGCCCAGCACCCTCACTGCCGGCAAGGTCGAGTCGACCAGCTCCCGCGACAGCGGAGAGATCGGGAGGTCTCGATACTTCTTGAACGGAGTCGGGGCGTTGTCAGGGTCGAGCCTCCGATAGCTCACCAGCCGTTGCGGGTGGGCGGCTGGAGTACCGTGCTTGGTCGAATGGTGGATGGCGTCGGCCGCTGCCCGTGGGTACATCGTCATCTCCGCGTCGGCTGAACTTGGTTTGGCAGATCTCTACCCCATCATCACATCGCGGATCGAGGGAGCAAGCTATGCCAACAACAATGATGGTGACCGCAGCAGCCACCGTGAGCCTCACCGGCCCGCTCGCGTTACAAGGACGCCAGGCTGCCCGCGGCCTCCAGCTGTGGGCGTCGGCGGATCAGATCCGGTTGCAGACCGTCGACGACGCCGGCTCGGCAACCACAGCCTGCAACTCCTACAGGCGCTGGCTCGGCGATCGGGTCGACGTGCTACTCGGTCCCTACGGGAGTGGCCTGGTGCGCCAGGTAGGGCCCATCGTCTCTGGGCAGGGGGCCTTGCTCTGGAACCACGGCGGTTCCGCCGACGACTTGATCCGCCCTCTTGTAGTGCCCGTTTCGGTTCCCGCTTCGACCTACTTCCGAGGGGCGGTGGACCTCGCCTATCGGAGAGGATTACCGCGGGTGGTCTTTACCCAAGGGAGGGGCCGCTTCGCCTCCGCCGTGGTCGCCGGAGCTCGCCAACGGGCGACAGAACTCGGTCTAGCCATTCGCGACGTGCATCTCGCTGACTTGGCGACCGCCGGGTCATTGACCGAGGCCGCGGTGCTGATCGTCGGGACCTTCACCGAGGATCTGGCCGCCGTCGAACAGATCCGCGCCGGTCCCGAACCAGGCCTGCTCGGCTGCGTGGCTGCCGGCCTACTCGAATTCGGGAATCGGCTGGGACCGACCGCCGAAGGGGTAGTCGGTCCTGTGCAATGGATCTCTGACGCCGCCACCCCCCAGGTGGGCCCTGCCGGAGCCGACTTCTCGCACCGCTACCAGTCGAAATACGGAGAGCCGCCCGATTACGTAGCGGCTCAGGCCGCCGCCGCCGGATATCTCGCCGCCGAGGCTTACCGGCGAAGATACCAACACCACGAGCTCAAGCGGTGGAAGACCACAACACTGCTCGGTAACTTCGCCCTCGACCAGTCGTGGCGCCAGGTAGGGCACTCCCCCATCACCATAGAGTGGCGACGCGGTCGCCAAGAGCGCGCCACGTAGGGCGTTCCTCACACCCTGGACTTGCCGTACTTATCCCGAAGCAGCGTCAACCCCTCGATGGTGAAAGCGCCCAGCCGATCGAGCATCTCGGCGGTGGCTTCCACACCATGTTCACCGCTGTGGAGCCGAGGAGCGAGCCCGGACCGGCCAAGCTCCGAACGGTCTCACCGGCCACGCCGACGCTGCGGAACAAGACTTCGGCTGCAGTAACACTCACTGTGCCGCCCGCTCATGATCGGCACGAATGTATGGGCTTGGATTCGGGCCTGACTATCGCGGCGTCAAGGGCCTGGCGAAGCTGAGTTCGTGCCCGTCGGGGTCGGTCAAGTGGAAGAACCGCTCGCCCCATTCAGCATCGCGTGGCGGCGCCTCTGGAGTTAGTCCGAATTCCAAGGCCTTCCGGTAGAGCCCATCGACATCAGAGACATAGAGGATAAGTCGCCCCCACCCGGACGTTGACCGCCCTCCTAGTCGGGCCATGAGGTTGAGGAACCCCTCGCCAATGGCGAAGCTGGAGAAACTGGCCTCGGGTCCGCCATCGATGAGAACGAAGCCAAGCGACGTGTAGAAACCAATGGAGCCGGCCATGTCGTGAGTCACAAGAGTGACGGCGCCGATCGACTCGATGTCCGATCGCCCATAGGTCTCACGGTAGCTCATGAGTTGCGACGCTACCCGGATGCAAGCCGAGCAACAGAGAACCGACCTCAGCAGGGCGACTGGGCAGGCAATCGTTTTCCGTCGTGATGGAACTCCACCACGCGGGGCCCCATCTCAGATCAGATCACCCGGTATGGCGCCATAACGCACCAACCGGCGAGTGCGCTGGAACGGCATGTAGGTGAGCGGCTAGCGGTGGCAGGAGCATTGCGGTTTCCTCCGCATCGGCGATCGACCAACCCAGAGCCGAGGCATATTGTCGAGTATCTACCTTTGACCTCGCGTCAATCGTATTTCCCCCGACAGTACGACGGCGAGTCAGAGCCCAGGTCTAGCCCACATCCGATAACCACACGACGCAAGTCCCGAGCCGAGGGCCAGGCTACCGAGGACGGCCACGAACCAGAGTGCCGGTGATGCAAGTTGAGCGACCCCAAACCCCACCAAGTGGGCCGGTGCGCCCACCCCGATCAGGATTCCTGACCATCGGGGGAAGACTCTCGAGGTAGCAATCGAAATGCCCAATATCACATAGCCGGCCATGAAACCAGCGGCGGCGAACCCGTTGAAGACCACAACCGGCATATAGAGAATGATCTGGTCGAGGGTTCCGGGTGCCTCAGCGGCCAGAACCGGGGGCGATGAAGCCGAACTGGCTAGAAACCGCAACCAGAGTGGTGCCTGCGAACGTCACCAAGAACCCGATCAACCCCAACCGCCCCATCCGTTGCGATTCGGTACCGTAAAGGGCCGGGAGACCAAGAAGTATCAGCACGTAGGAGACGACGTAAACGGCGTGTGATCCGACCAGCCTCGCCTCGGTCTCAAGAATGGTGACCGGGGTCTCTTGGGAGGGGTGCAATAACGTCGCCACGGCGAACAACAAGCCACCAGCGGCCAAGGCCATCCCAACCCCGCGAACCAGACCAGCCGAAAGTGGTCCTCGGCTGCCGAGAGCGACCTGCTCTTCCAACCTCCATCCTCCAGCTCGCCGCCAAACCCCAACAGGGTCTACCAATCATATAGCCGAGTTGGCGGCCTCGTTCTTGTGCCGAACACGTGCTCCCTGATTCGCCAGGCGCGACGGACCGAGCAGCGTCTGGAACATGGCCGCCGCGTTCTGAACGAACGCGAGGTTCTCCGGGTCGCCATTGACCCGAACCTACGCCCGTTCTCGCGGGCCAGACAGGTCATAGCTCGACATCCGGTGGCGGCTTTTCTGATCATGGTCTACGGGGTCAACATTGGTGTGGCGTTTCCCCCATTTCTGACCCGACGGGATCTACTGCCGTTCGATCTGGCGCTCTATGACTCCCTCGGTCACATCCTCGGGTCGGCACTGCCGGCATTCCTGGTAGTCGCAGCCGTGCGCGGTCGGGCAGGTGTACACGACCTGGCCAAACGGAGCCTGCGCTGGCGGGTCGGTATCCGCTGGTATGTGTTGGCGCTGCTCGGTGTGCCGATCGCAACGGTGCTGGCCGCCACCGCGCTGCTCGGCCCGGCTCCACTGGACGCGTTGGCGGACAAGTGGCCGCTGCTCTTCACCCAGGTCTTGCCGCAGCTCCTGTTGCTGATCCTGTTCTTCAACCTGGCGGAGGAGATCGGCTGGACGGGATTCCTGTTCGCTCGGCTGCAAGACCGATACCGGCCTTTGAAAGCGAGCGCCATCGTCGCTGTTCCAGTGCTCACCGAAGCTCACGATTGCGGATCATTTCGCACCCTCGTGCGGACCAAACGCGGACCAGGCTCTGCATTCCGAACGGATGCACGGGCTCCGATCCGTAATCAAGCAGCCTGGTCTCCAATGAGCCAAGCGTGCTCGATTGACTCTTGGAGGTCGACGGTTATTCGGCGTTGGGCCACCGAGACCGATGGGATGTGGCGACATGCCAGAAACAAGCTCCATTGAACAGCGGAGGCGGGCGGTGGGGTTGGGGGGTACGGTTACCATCGACGTGTGGGGACCGAGGCTCAGACGACGAGACGATGCCAACCGCTGCTAGCAACGTAGCCAGACAGGTCGGCGACAGCATGCCGCTGGAGATACTCGCCCGCGCCGGCTTGATCGCCTACGGGCTTATCCACATCCTGGTCGGGTGGTTGGCTCTGCTGATGGCATGGGGTGGGTCCACCGCAGCGAGCTCCGACCTCTCCGGGGCGCTGCAAACCGTGGCTAAGCAGCCCTTCGGCAACATCATGCTGTGGCTGGTTGCCGGGTGCTTGGTGGCGCTGGCGCTCTGGCAGGTCAGTGAGTCCATCTGGGGTCATCGCAACCAAAAGGGCGCCAAGCGCGAGCGAGTCGTCAGCGGGACCAAAGCGCTGGTCTACGCCGCGCTGGGGGTCAGCGCTGCCAGAGTCGCACTCGGCTCGAGGTCATCAAGTTCGGGGCAACAGCAGGAGGCCACGTCGGGTCTGCTTACGCTGCCCGCCGGACGAGTGATGGTCGTCGTAGCCGGAGTCATCATCATCGGTGTTGGCGTAGCCCACGTAGTCAAGGGCGTCAAGAAGTCCTTCCTCAAGGAGATCGCCACTTTGTCGATGTCGCCAGTCGCAGGCCAAGGTGTGACACGGTTGGGCCAGATCGGGTACATCGCCAAGGGCGTTGCCGTCGGGGCTGTGGGGGGTCTGCTCACGTACGCGACCGTGACCTTCGACCCACAGAGGCAGGGCCTGGACGGTGCGCTGCATGCGATCCTGGCGCAGCCGTCCGGGAAGTTCCTGCTCACGGTCTTGGCTTTCGGTTTCGTGGCCTTCGGACTGTTCGCCATGCTCCAGTCGCGCTACCGCCCGATGTAGCCCAGCTGCCCAGCCGAGCGTTAGCCGTGGTGATTCAGCGAGCCTTAAAAAGCCCGCGCTTCTATAAAGGCTCTTCGTATTCGGGTTGACCTCAGGGGTGCCGGCTGTTCGTGGGCTGGTTCCCGGTGCACCTTTCGGCACAGTCAGCGAGGCGGGGTCTCCGTTCGCAACCTTTGTGAAAGCAACTGGCCCGTTCTGTTCCATTTCATCACGGCTGGTCAGCGAGGATGCGCGGTTGGGATACTGGCTTCGACAGAACCAGCTGAGCGTTGTCGGTATTGACTCTTCCAGAGGCGTCGGGCCAATGCCGAAGGCTTTTTCGAATTTGCTGCTGTCGACAATGAAGGGCTTGTGGAACTCGTAGAGCATTTCCACGATCTCACGAAGCGTCGGGTTGAAAACACCCATGGCTCGCAAGAGCCAGTCGGGTGCCACCCGCACCCTGACCTCCTTGCCAAGCTGCGTCCCGATTAAACCGATGATCTCGCGAGTCGACCTGGCCGGGGCGTTGGGGACATGCCATACCTGGCCGAGCGCCTCTCCCCTGGTACCCAAAGTCACAAGGGTCCGACCGATGTCGGGAAGATACGAATAGGTGTGGGGCTGATCTGAATCACCGATCACCCGCGCCGCCTTGCCTGCCAAGGCGGCGCCAATCACAAGGTCGCCGAAGGGTGACTGGGTGGTTCCCCTTGGACCGAAATAATCCGAACCACGCCCGATCGCCACCTGCAAATCACCAGCCGCGTGCATCGCCAGCAGGTCAGCGGCCATGGCCGCCCGTACCTGGCCCTTCTTGGTCTTCGCTGCGTATGGAAGGTCCTCGGCGAGGGCCTTGCCGTTGGGATCGCCATACATATAGAGGTTCTCAAATGAGACGTACCTCGACCCGGTGGCCTTAGCAATCGCGGCCACTGCTCGTTGCAAAGGCGGAAAGAGCTCGCCCCACCGGTGGTAGGTCGGCAGGGACCACCGCGTCGGCGGAGCCGGCCACCACCAAGACAGGGACCTCTACCTGGCGGACGGCCTCCAGGGTCTCGAACCGGTCCCGCAGGAGGAGGCGGGCAGGGACGAGCGGGTAGTGGACGGCGGCAACGTCTGCCAACGGCGTAAAGGGCGATCTCAGGACGAGGGCTGACGGTGGCGACTCGACCGCCAAGCGGGCCGCCACCGCCGCCCCGAGAGACTCCCCGAAGAACACCAATGGTTTCCCGCCGGAGAGATCCGCCAGCGTGGCAGCCGCCGCGGCGGCGTCGGTCGCCAACCCCTCCTCAGACGGCGCCCCGGGATTCCCGCCATATCCCCGGTAGTCGAAGAGGAGGACCGACAACCCTCGATCGGCCAGGGCGCGGGCCAGCAAAACCCGATGTGCCCGGTTCCCGGCATTCCCGTTGAAGACCAGCACCGCTGCCCGCGGTTGAACGGCGGGGAGAAACCACCCAGTCAGGACGAGCCCGTCGGTAGTGGCAACGGGAACAGACCGGGCGGTGGGAAGGATGGCGGCCACCGGCGGCACTTCCTGCTCGGGGAAGTAGATGAGACGCCGTTGCAGGATCCACAAGCCCGCCAACCCCAAGACCGCCACCGCCCCCAGCACCGCCACGGTTGCCAGCATCCGCCTCCTCCGGTGAACCACCTCCACCCCATTCGTCGCTATCCCATGGTCGCGCAACGCCCGGCGAGGACGGTATCGGCCCGACACGGAAACATGCGAAAGGTGAGCCCGGGGCACCGCGACAACGCTTGATATCGCCTGATACGAGCGATATCGCCCGCTGGGCAGACCCGCACCTAACGGCACATCCCGCTCGCCCAGGTAGTCGATTGCCCGTTGGGGGACGGCTGTACGGACCGTCTTGGCGCCTGCTATGCGGCGGGGCCTTGCGCCAGGCGCCAACATGCCGCGATCCTGGCCAACCCCGGCCGCAAGAAGCGCATCCAGCCCGTCGCGCCGAGCTCGCGCAAGTCCGCCGAGCTTGGCGATCAGGGTCCCCGTTCGACCCTGGCGACGTGGGCGCCGCTGAGTCATCCGAGCCAGCCCGGCCGCGGGCGGAGGCGGAACGCATTGACCATGTCGCCGTTCGAACCTACGTTGGGCGTATGAGCGACATGCGCCAGCCGCGCGCCTTTTACGAGGCCGACAGCTTGACCACCGAGATCTACGACGCCCTGGCGGCGAGCATCATCCCGGGCAGCTCGGCCGAGGGCGACATCGACTTCTACCGCCGACTGGCCGGGGAGACAGGCGGACCGATCCTTGACGTAGGGTGCGGCACCGGTCGGGTGGCCACAGCCCTCGTGGCGGACGGTCACGAGGTCGTGGGCATCGACCTCTCTGCGCCGATGCTGCGTCTTGCAGAACAACGGCGAGAGGCGTTGTCCGCCGATGTAGCGGCCGGCCTCTCGTTCCATCAAGCGGACATGACGACGCTCGACCTCGGGCGCGACTTCGCGCTCGTTGTGGCGCCTTCTCGGGTCTTCCAGTTTCTGCTCACGACTGACGCCCAACGGCAGGCCCTGGCGGCTCTGCGATCCCACCTGCGCCCCGACGCTCGGCTTGTCCTGGACCTGTTCGACCCACTGCTCGACCGCGTCGTCCCGAGCACCGAGGTCACCGCGCGCGGCGGCGAGCTCGTTCATCCAACGACCGGAAACCGCGTCACCTGGGAGGTCACGGGGCGGAGGCCCGATCCGGCCCGCCAGCTCATCGTCGAGGACTGGGCAGCCAGTGAGATCGACGCATCTGGCGAGGTGCTTCGGACCGACACCGAGCGGCTCACCCTGCGCTGGTCGTTGCGGAGCGAGATGCGGCTCCTCTTCGAGCTAGCCGGCCTCAAGGTCGTTGCCGACTACGGCGACTTCAGGGCCGGACCGCCCGCCTACGGCCGCGAGCAGGTCTGGGTGCTGGGGAACTCGGAGGGTTAGTGGCACGCGCCGAGATTGCCGGCGCGCAGGCTGTACTCACGTGGACACCCAGATTTGTTGTCTACGGGGCACGAGGCAACCTGCCGGCTACATCACTCTGGTGATGCACTCACCGGAGAAACTCAAGACTTTCATGTTTGTCAGTACCAACGACCAACATCACAACGTCTCACGGATATTGGACTACGCCGCACAACAGTTCAGCAACTGACAACAGTTATCGAGCACAACTGCTCATATTTCAAATCGTCCGTGATCGGCACCTCGGCGCTCGGTCCACGCAGGGGCCCTCCGCCTATCCAGCCGGAACCGGGCTTCAGCGACCGACATGGCACAATTGGCCCTCGATGGGCCCGTGATTCCGTTTGAGTCATCCTGGGCCTTGACCCCTTAGACCGACAGGAGGACCTCGGTGCCCTTCAGCTCAGATCGGACGCGACGGGCCTGGGACGCCGGGGCCGAGGCCTGGGAGGAGTTCGTGGAGTCGGGGGCGGATTACTACCGGACGGAGGTCCATGGCCCTGCACTCCTCGACGCGTGCGGAGAGATAGAGCAGCTGCGGGTCCTCGACCTGGGCTGCGGACAGGGCTGGTTCAGCCGCCAGCTGGCCCGGCGAGGTGCCCGGGTGGTTGGGGTCGACCTGTCTTCCGCCATGCTGGCGCACGCTCGTCGCCACGAGAAGGAGGAGCCTCTGGGCATCGAGTACGTGGAGCTGGACGCCGTCCAGGTCCACCGAAGTTTGGCGCCGGCCTCCTTCGAGTTGGTGACCGCCTGCATGTCGATCCAGGACATGGCGGATCCGCACGAAGCGATCGAGGCAGTAGGTCAGCTTCTCTCGACAGGCGGCCGCTTGGTCTTCTCGCTGCCTCATCCCTTCAGTGAGATGGCCTACCGGGAGTGGGAGAGGGACGAGGAGGGGAACAAGCTGTCGCTCAAGGTCGATAGGTACTTCGAGAGCGGCACCGGGACCCTGCAATGGGACATGCCGCGGCTCCGCTACTCCTGGGAGACCCCGAGGTGGCGCCTCAGTCTCTCTGAATGGAGCGCTGTGGTTCGGGGAGCAGGGTTAGTCATCGTGGGGTTGCGTGAACCCCGGCCGACTGCCGAGCAGGTGGCCCGCCGCCCCGAACTTGACGACTGCCGGAGGCTTCCATACTTCCTTGTCATTGAGAGCTGGAAGGTGGAAACAACTCACTAGCGCCCGATCAACAGGTCTCGAGCGAAACCGCCCATATCCGAGAGTGCACGAGATCGGCCTCGTGCTCGGTTGCCGGCTCGGAGTCAGGGGTGTGAGGCCCGGGACTCGGCCACGTCCGAGGCGAGTGCCTATCTGCCGAATCTAGAGCGGGAGGATCAAGCTCGAGGTCTTCGTGTTTAGGAGTGAACTGTGTGCGTGGCCGTTGTCACCGGTCTCACGCCACCGTGAGTGAGGTAGTTTCGGCGATCGGGTTGATGCCCGACACCGTCAACGGTATCTGGTGTCTCCGGAACCAAATGCTTTGCTTGAGCGGACGGCCATGCGGTGGAGTGGCCGTCAACCGGTCGGGTAGCCAAGAAGGCGTCCGAGGCTGTTGAGGGTGGAGACGACGAGCCTAGGGATGCCGGCGGGTGGTCGAATGGTGTCTGCGTAGCCGCTCTCCACGCGGATGACCCTCATCAGCGTTCGGATATCCCGCCGTCCCCCGACCACATCCGAGGTGACGACGGCGTGGACGACCCGCAGGTACTCCTCGAATCGGAGGGCGGGCCGGTGTTCGGCGATGAACGAGACCGGGCGCTCTGATCGGTTGGCGAAGGTGTGGGCGGCGCCGATCGGGACCTCGATCTCGTCGCCTGCCCCCAAGACTGTCCTTTTCCCGTCGAGTTTCACAGTGAGCTCGCCGTCGGAGACGTAGTAGCGCTCTCGTTGGCCGGGGTGGATGTGGGTGAGGGGGCCGACCTGGTCGCCTTCGAAGGTGAGTTCGATCCGTGAGACTTCGCCGTTGGTCTCAACCGACGCTGGGGTGATGAAGACTGTCTGGCGGACGACCGGTCGGAAGTCCAGGGTTGATTCGAGGCTGAGCCCGGACACGGTAGTCTCCTTGCTGCTCTATTTGACTTACATGACTGTAAACTGAATCTGTGTCGGATGTCAAGAGTCGCTTCTACCGTCAGACCAATCGGGCGGAGCAGGTTGCGGAGACCCGGCAGCGGATCGTGGAGGCAGCGATCAAGCTCCACACCACGACCGGGCCGGCACGAACCAGTCTCAGTCAGGTGGCCAGCGAGGCGGGCGTCTCTCGCCCCACCCTCTATGCCCACTTCCCCGACGAATCTGCCCTGCTTCAGGCCTGCACCTTCCACTCATCGGCATCTGATCCCCCGCCTGACCCCCAGACCTGGGTCGAGGTGACCTCGGCGGAAAGAAGAGTGAGGAGAGGACTGACCGAACTCTACGAGTACTTTGAGCGCACCGAGTCGTTGACCGCAAACATCCTGCGGGACATGTACATCGTGCCGGCAATGAAGAAGCTGAACGTCCCGATGCTGGAGTCGGCTTTCACCCAGATGCGAGAGATCCTGGCCGCGGGCTTCGAGGACCGAACCGAGGCTGTACGCAAGCGCAGGAAAGCCGCGGTGGCGGTCGCCCTCAACTTCGGCACCTGGCAGGTGCTGACGAGACAGCAAAGGCTCACCAGGTCACAGGCCGTCGATGTGATGACAGGGTTCATCAAAGCGGCGTGACACCCACTCAGCAGGAACCTTCCACCCCCTCGTATATGTCGCCTGCCCTCAAGAAAGTAACGAACCCTCCGCTCCCATCATGCAATGGCGAGCGAGAACGCTCGGAACTTCACACACCGACACCCTCCGTTATCGGCACTTCGAGCGCTTGCTTGCCAGGACCTGACGCGACCACGCGGCACGGTCCGGAGTCTCTCTGATGCTCGCGCACCAGCTCGATGGCGCCCGGGCCGTGATTCATTGGAAGCGCACCTCTTCGTCACCCTCCATGGACACCTCGCTAGCTTCGATGAGCTCAAATCCGGCGTTGGTGTGCAGCATCTCGTTCCTGTCGGCGTCGTAGCCGCTTCAGAACATCGGTCCGCCGTCGAGCCATTTGTCCTCCGTCCGGCGGGGAGATCTCCCGACGAGAGACACACCAGGAAGTTAGCCGTCTGTTTGAAGCCATCGATGGACCTTCGAGAACAGCGCAGCCTGGTCGGCTCGGGGAATGTGGATGACCGAGTACAAGGGCCACCACAGCGGCGAACTCGTCGGCTGGTAGTTCCAACCCGCGCATATCCGCCACCATGAAACGGGCAGCCGACGCGTTACACGTAGCGAGCGCCACCATCTCCGACGAGGCGTCGACCCCCAGGTACCTGTTCGGTCTCCCCAGGGTCCGCCGGACCAGAATCGTGCGTCTCACCCAGATCACTAATTCAGGCGCATGAATGTCCACTCCGATCACCCGCACCCGAACGGCACTTCGAGGAGTGCTCGCCCGTCGACGGGTAGTCACTCAGGGTGGTGATCGCTTGGACCAGGCGACTGCGGTTTCCCCGTGACGGTTGTCGTAGTCTTCGACTGTCGGGCCTTGGCACGGGACGGTAGTGGCTTTGCTGGCGACGGCTTGTGCGTCGGGGTCTGGCGTGGTTTCACAGCGGCACCGGAGAATTTCGAGCATTAGTCGAAGCCACGCAGCACTCCCTGGACACTTCCGGTGGACACGGGCACCGCCTTCTCATTCGCGGTTGGGATTCTCCGCCAGGGCCGCTTGGCGCGCCTCGTTGCCCAGCGCGGCGCCCACCGCGGTCACTGGCACCGCCCAGGAAGGCGCCGATGAGCCCAGCAGTCACCGCCCCGACACGAGGACCAGAAGAACGATGATCGGGTAGATGGCCAGAGCCCGGCCCATCACGACCGGGGAGAGAATGTCACCTTCCACCTGCTGAACCACCACGACCAGGGCGACCACCAGCAGCGCGTCGCCCGGCCCACCGCTCACGAGGGCCACCAGAGCCGCTACCGCACCGGCGATCGTGGCGCCCACGATCGTGAAGAAGGCCCCTAGAAAGGTGAGCGTCGCCAGAGGGAGGACCAGGGGCACCCCGATCAAGGTCAGACCGATGCCGATCACGACGGCGTTGACGATTCCCACCACGGCCGTGCCTCGCAGGTAGGCGCCAATCGTCGCCCACGCCCGCCGACGCTCAGGGCCCGAGCCAGGTCGCGCCGGGCAGCGGGGAGCCGGTCAAGAACGTAGTCGGTCATCTGGTCCCCGTCCTTCACGAAGAAGAACGTAAGGGCGAGGGCCAAGAAGGCCCCGGCCACCACCTCGATCGCCAGGAAGGCTCCGCTCAACAGTCCTTCGGTGATCACCGAGAGATTGGCCTGCGCCTGACCGATGACAGCGTCGAACAAACGGTCGAACTGCTCGGGAGAGACGGCAAATGGCCCGCTGGCCAGGCTCGCCTCGAGGCCTTCCAACCCCTCGGCAACGCGGACACCCACGTCTTCGAGCTGGGAAGCGACTGCCGGGACCAGCGCCAGCAGCAAGGCTGTCACCTGGATGCCAGCCACCAGGAACACGGCCCAGGTTGCCAGCAGCGGGGGCCACCCTCGCGCCCGCAGCCACCGCACCGGCGGCACGAGGGTGGTCGCGGCGAGCAGAGCGAGGAAGACGGGTACTACAACTATGCGGAGTTCCAAGGCGATGAAGCCGACCAGCGCCAGCCCGGCGGCAACGACCAACAGCCGCCAGCTCCAAGCGGCGACCCGGATCAAGGTCGGCGGAACGTCGGCGCGATCTCGGGTCGACAACGTTGCCTCACAGATCCGAACGTCGAACCAACGGCCGGCGCCGGGTGGCCCACAGCGAAGCGCCGAAGGCAACGGCGAGGATGAAAAGGATGGCGGTTCGCGAGAGCCAGATGGGCACCTTGTAGATGTCGGTCAGCAACAGCTTGATGCCGACCAAGCCGAGGATGACTCCGAGGGCCGGTTTCAGGTACCGGAAGCGGGCCGCCGCCCCTGCAAGAAGGAAGTAGAGAGCCCTCATGCCGAGGAGGGCGAAGGTGTTGGAGGTAAAGACCACGAAGGTGTCCTCGGTGACGGCAAAGATGGCAGGAATCGAGTCGGGAAGCGCCGCTTATGGAGAGGCGGGCCGAGTCAAAGCCGAGCCAGTCTTGGCCTCCCGGTACGCCAGCCACGCCACGATCAAGGCGAGTAGCGGCAGCACGAACAACGAGACCCAGAGGATCGGCTGGATGCAGGAATCGAGCGACTGGCATGCGCTTCCCTCGGGGCCGAAGGGTGTAAAGGGAAAGTGGACCAGGATGAAGACCAGCGCCGTCACCCCAAGGAAGACGATGCCCTTTGAGCCTCCCTGCCTCAACCGAATCAGCCCGATGATCAAAAAGATCGGATAGATGATCCATGACGGAACGATCGCATGGGTGAGGACGAACACCGCACCGCCGATGAGGTTGGCAACCACCGCGACGACAAGCCACCTCCTCCAGGACATGCTTGCTCCACCGACCTCTGCTGACATCTTCTTCTCCTTCCGCTCGTGAGACGAGTGGTGGCCCGAAGATTCAGCGTGGGAATCTACACAGATTGGTCGTTGCATTGGGTCGTTAGGCCTCGAGCGATAACGCCTGATAACGAGCGAGAAAGAAGCTGATACACAGAACGAGCAGAACGGCACCTTGGTGTGCAGATAGAGACCTCAGCGCGGATCGCCTAGGTTGCGCGCGTGGGCATTGTCCTCGGAGATCGGCGACCTAGGGGGGCCACTCGATCTCCCCGTCTTCCTTCCTTCGGCCGCGCTGGAGTTCGATAACCATTGTTCGATGCGGATGCGCAGGCTGACCATGACATCGCTTGTACTTCTTTCCCGATCCGCAGGGACACGGCACGTTCCGTCCGACCGTGGGAACCGCATCCAGTCCACCGTTCTTGGCAGTGAGTTCTGACTTCCACGCTAAGCCCATGTCAGAGCGAGCTATAACCTCGGTGATCCCGTAGCTGGTCGACTGTGCTACGTCCGAGTGATATCTTGCCGCGGCGGGTTCATCGATGGCAGCCGGAACGACCACGGAGCTGATTTGTTTCCCGATCAGATCCAGCGAACTCTTCCGTTCGGCCCATTCCCGGATCAGTTCCACACCTTTTCCCACGATCGCTTCGGGAGGTCGGCCGACTTTCAGCATCGAAACCAGCGGAGCCATATCCTTCTGAGTGACATGTCGGTGCGCTCCCAGGGCCTGGACCAAGCGACCATCTGATCGGTTGATAGTCGACGTCGTGACCCGGAACTCCCGAGCAGGCGGCCAAGCCCGTTCCCGCGGACCGGGTCGTTGAAGTTGGAGATGAACGTCGATGTCGGGATAGGGCCTTCACCAAAGAGGAACCCGATGAAATGCAACTCGGTGGAGACTGCGTCTACCTGCAAGGTATCGACACCGAAGAGATCATCGCCACCGTGCACGGCAGGCGGGCACCGATGATGTCCGCCACCGCCGGACTGCGCCTCTGAGAGACCCGACCACGCCAACAGCGGGAGCGCCCCAGGCGCTCCCGCTGTTCCCTCGCGCGGCTTCCGCTTCCAAGGAGAGCGCGGAAGTGGTGCTCTGTTTGCGTGACAGGCGAAGCGTGCGTATGGTTTGAAGCGTGGCTGCTCGTGGTTTCGGGGCGCCGGAGATCGCGCCGCGCGCCCCGGGAGGGCGTGGTGTGGGCTACCGAGTGTGCCTGGTCTTCTTCGCTGTGTTCTGGTTGACGATCGGCTTTGGGATGATCGATCTGGCCAGCGGCTTTGCCTCCGGCTCGACGGACGGCAACGACGTTCTGAGCACGGGGGTTCTGAGCGTGGCCTACGGTGCGATCGCGGCGATCGTGCTTCCCGCTGGCTTTCTCAGCCAGCTGCGAGCGGCCTCCCGGCGGGTGGCGGCGCTGCAGCAGGTCGTTGCCGCCACGTGCGCCTTCGCCCTCGCCGGGGTGCTCGCCCTCGATCCGTTGTCGTTCATCTCGGTGGCGACGCTGGCCGTGATGCTCGCCATCCTCTGGCGGCTGAGCCCCGAGCGGCCTCCGATGTGGCGGCCGCGCGTGGCAAGCATCCGCCTGTTCGCTCTGACAGCCATGACGGCGGTGCCGTGGCTCATCTATGGGCTCGAGATGGCAGCGAACGGGCGCGCCGGCCTGCCACCGGACGAGCAGGCGGGACGGCCCCAGGCGGGCGGATGGGCCGGAGCGGTTGCGCTCGCGCTGCTCGTCGTGCTCCTCGGACTGCTCGCCGCCACGAAAACGCGAGGCTGGCGCACGCCGGCGCTCAGCGCGGCGGCCGTGTCGTTTGTATTCGGCCTCGTCTCGATCCTCAACCCGGATGCGCCGGGCAGCGCGGGCGCGATCTGGGGAGCGCTCGCGATCGGCTGGAGCGTCATCTTCACCGCAGGTGCCGTCCATGAGCCGGCCGGAGATCAGTAACGCCCCGGAGACGCGCGCCGTGGCTTGCTTCGCGCGACGTAGAGGAGCGTCCAAGCCCAGGCCCGACGCTGCTCTTCTCCTCACCTTCGGCCACGCAGCGAGTCCGTGGGCATCGCGACGGCTCCGTGGGTATTCATGTCAGCTTGTGCTCTGCCTGCTCTAGGAGCTCTTTGAGACTGGCCAGATCGACGGTGTCCTCCTTCTTGATGCTCCTCGAGATGAGCGG